>Ga0209290_1000311_pt1 | contig 40860 bp, 37 predicted proteins | sample EN1Hudsemesocosm_2_FD_184632 | JGI IMG/M metagenome (GOLD analysis project Ga0209290, IMG submission 184632) | Methane-oxidizing microbial communities from mesocosms in the Hudson Canyon - EN10B Hudson Canyon (SPAdes) (version 2) | ecosystem: Environmental > Aquatic > Marine > Cold seeps... | reverse complement strand
GTCAGGTACAGGGTCATACGTCGGAAGAGCTTGGCTGCCCTCCGATAATACCGAGGAACCGTATGACTAAAAGGTCACGTACGGATCTGTGGGGATCGTCGCCCGTAAGGGCGGCTTTTACCCGGAAAGTTCGCCCACAAAAAGCCGTGGGCTGGACTCGCTCCGCTCGCCCTTTATGGCGGCGTTAAATGTAATAAATATGAATGATCTCGAACTCGAAGACTGGGCTCTCGAAATAGGTGTTGAAGCTTCTTGCAAAGCTTACGAACAGGGCTGGGACTCCCTAACAGAAAAAGAAAAATGTTTTTGTGTTGTTACTGACTTAGAACGTGAGGTATACAACGGCGGTTTTGATCAGTTCTTTTATAATAGTTCCGGTGATTTTGCAGTTTATACCGTCGAGTACTTATTAAAACTTGGGGCGGTAAAAACTGCTCGTATTGCCAAAGATGCAATCGCTTTGTTTCACAATTCAAAGCCAGCTCAAGATCAAGAAGCTAGGTGGGCACAAATTAAAGAAATTGATGCTAGTTCTCCGATGGCATGGGAGGAGCTTGATGATCTCTTCTACGACCTAGAAGAACATCGGCATTTAATTATGTATGAGTATCACCAAAAAAACATTTAAGTGCAGCTTGCGGAACTCCGTGTGCTGTCACGCTTTGTGCGGAGCACAAAAAGCGCCATCACACTCCGTCCGCAACTGCAGGCGTTCGGCACATAAGGATTAACGATATGAGTTATGATATTGAAATATGGTCTCAAAACAAACTGATTCTATCTGATCTTGATTTGGATGATAGTTGGGAAATTCTGGGAGATGGATTTCAGTATCAGTCTAAGAAATGGTTGATTTCATGTAATGCCAATTCTCGATGTGAAGAAGAAGATATTCCTGAAGAAATATTACCTCTGGTACCATCAATTTCATATCTGAATAATCTAAGTGTACAACCGATTCATGCACCAAAGACAGCAATATCAAAGGCTAAAGGAATTGCTAAGCTTATAGGTATGAAAACCATAGGCGTAGTATACGATAAACAGATTGATAAAATTTTATTACCTAAAGGCTTTAAACGATACAAGGCCATCAAAACGCAAACTGAAGAACGTATTTCAAGGCTAAGTCTAATTTGGTACATGAGAGAGTCATCAGAAATGACCTATGATGATTTGTACAGTTTTCTTAAATATTTGGAACGAATACTACCTGAAGCATTACCCAAGAGATATGGTGACTATGAACCACCTCAATTTAAATTGATTAATCAAGGGTTCGACCATTTTTGCAAGTTCTTACACAAATCAATATTGGATGGTGAGTCTATTATCTGGTATCCAAGCAAGCCAGTACTATCTATCACCATGGCGGCTGGCAGTTCAAACAATAGGCTCGGTGTTACATTCCCATATTTTGAAATTGAATTTGATGCGAGAATTTTGAGGGATCAAAGTTGGAGTTCTCTTATTCAAAAATTATGGCGAACTATCTCCCATAAGCTGAATCCTTTTTACGGAGAAGTAAGATTTCTCAAGAATGCTATTGCAAGTAGAACCACCTATTGGTGTGATTCATTGACTGAAGATTCACCTACGAGGCGTGGTCATTGGATGGGGCTTCCTCAAGTTCTAGGGCCAGCAATAGTGGTTGGTCCGGAATATGAAAAAGAATGGAAAGAATTTAGTAATTTTGCAATGACAGAAGATAATTTGTCTTTTGTTGAGTGTGATGAATGGAATGAAGAATCGACAATACTAGATCTTATTGGTCCGCCTCCGAAGAATATTGCCCAAAAAGTCATACCGAAAAACAGAAAGCTGAGATCTGGAGGAACCACGATGCATTGGAACACCGAATATCCAGAATTTTGGCCATTTGGAGAGCCACCAACAGTTGAAAACCAGTACAATTCAATTTTTGATTTTGTCCCTGATGATTAAATTAAAAAAACGAGTAATGGGGGAAGTTTTTTGAAAGCTTAAATTTATTTTTCAACCTTAAGTGATGCCGAATCGGGTAACCGGAGGTTTCTAACCCCCAGTCCCCACAACACCTTTACCCAAAACTCTTAAACAAAAAGGAACCCTTTAGGTCAACTTCAATAGTTTTACTAAGCGATTTCTTCACATTCAAAAGGAACGCTTTGGGCTACTTCCTAGCGGTCTTTCGCGAACCTAAAAGAGAGTGCTAATGCTCACTTTCATTAGTTATCACAAATTTCAAACTGGCTGAAATGCCCTGAGTTTCGCAAGGTCAATCAGAGGCAACTTTGCCGACACTTATGCAATCGATAAAATGATGTCTGCAATTAGTTGCAAACCAGAAGTTATTTTTAGGAGAATTTAGTTCACTAAATTGTCTTTGAAACGTCAGAAATCTAATTGACCGATGTCAGCTTATGGCACTCTTGTGTCAAACCAGTCACTGAAGGCCGTGGTTAACTTGGCCTTATTATTATGATTCAGCTTGCTAGCAGAATTCAGGCTTTGGAGTTAAAGCGGCCCTTACTAGTGGGTCAATAAACCGCTAGCTTAGATCACAAAGCGAACATTTTTTCTAAGATACAAAAACGACTAATACCCCAAGTTTTTCCTTTTAGAGTATGGTCTAAGTGACTTGAGTTGAGCCAAAGCTGCCGCTGATAGTTTGTCGAGTTTACAAGGTATAACCTGCTAGATATTGGCTTATGGGAAATGACGGGGCGTCCGCAAACCAGCCTCAGGGTCTAGAAACGATAATTTGCTTTACCCTGAAAATTCAGTCAAGTAGTAACATTTGTACGATAGGCAAACTACATCGACATTGTAGTCAGTCGCGCTTATAAAAATATATTCGCCCTTTTCCTCTAAGCGGTAATTTGATATACGGTAGTCATTAGCCAATTTATCCTATATTTACATTTTAATCTGTATCAAATTTATAGCTTCACTTACACTTTAATGTTCGAGTCATAACAAGTTTAAAGGCACTGGCCACTGATATTATAAGCAGACTTCGAAATAACAGTTCTTATTGCAATTGAGACCGCTATGGTACTGATTGAGTTATTTGAACAAACCTGTCTCTCCTAAATGTTTTTTGTAAATTTTTTGCAAACTGCCATCTGCTTTCATACGTTTTATTATTTCATCATACTGTTGGATTAGAGAATCCATATTTGGATAGGTTGATTTTTTAACAAATGCGTTGTAATAGGGTTTTGTCTTTAAAGGTTTTGGTAAGTAAGCAATATCATTGAGATAGCCTTTTTGCTTTGCCTCAAAAAGCGCAACAATTGTGTTCAAGGGAACCACATCTATACGATTTTTAAGAAGTTTTTTCATCTGTAAACTATTATTTGTCAAAATACTTAATTCCAACCCTGCATTCCAAAATTCAGGAGTATAGGACCAGTCTTGAGTGGCCCCGACTACAAGTCCTTTTAAGTCTGCTAGGGTGTTATATTTGATCTTATCTTTATCCCCCTTCCTGATAAAAAAATTCCATGTTAAGTCCTTATAAGATTCTTTAGGGTAGAGCAAATAGACTAGTCTAGCCTTTTTCTGGGAAAAACTGAGTACCATATCTGTTTTTCCCAATTTAGCCTCACTAATAATTCGAGAGCCTGACTTAATCAAATCAATGTGGTAATTAACCTTCATTTCTCTCATGACAGAGGCAATAATATCAATATCAATCCCTTTTATAGTGGTTTGATCTTGCATTCTATAGGCTATTTCAGGCGTGCCTAATATCGAGAAAACTCTCGCATTAGCTGGGGTTTTGGCAAGGATAAATAAGAAAATAAATATAGAAAATTTTGTTAGATTCATCGCATTCTCGCATTAAAGTGACGTACATCAAATTGTGTGCCGTTAAATAAAAAACCTTTGTGAATTAGCTACTATCTACTAGGAGAAATTTAGCTTAACTGAGCGTTAAATTTTATCGTTGTAATGAATTCCGAGTGATAGTATTGATGCTAATTTTCCTTAAATAGTACAAAGTGTAGTGGGTAACGCGACACTTTGTACTATTTAAAATAAAGTAGAAAACATTTTGTCTTTGGATGAAAAAAAGTGATCTTTTTTGGGAACCCACCTGTCACTAATTTAGCTGAGTTGTAAGTTAACATTCCAAGGCAATAACGTATCTAACTCTTCTTCATCAACCTCGTGGCTTAGCACCTCAAGAATATGGTAGAGATAATTAAACGGTATCAGCCCATTCGCTTTAGAAGTTTCTATAATGCTGTAAAGAATACTGCTCGCATAAGCTCCACTGGCTGTATTTGAGAACAGCCAATTTTTATACTCGTCCAACAATAAACCAATAATTAAACGACGCGAAATCGCACTTAGTTGCCTCTGAAGACTAAGGTCAACATGGCCTAATTATCTTTATTTAGATTGCTTCTATAGCGCTGACTAAGGAGTCAGGCTGTGTGAAAACTCAATCCTAATTTGTGCTATTAGCAGCTAGCGCCAGAAAGCTTTCTCGCGCTTATAAGAAATCTGCTATTTTTTATTGGTCGAATGGTTTTCTATTTTAAAAACTTCTCATCAAAGCCCAAATGCGGCTCAATGTGAAAATTTAAGTCTAATATAAAACCTAGAATTCCCGCGCCATTAACGCTTTTATTAGCTTGCTAACTCCAAGTATTGAGATCATTCGCTTCATATTGTATGCCAAAACATGCAAGTCCATTTCAGTGCTAACGCCTTTGAATCGTCTAGTCAGTAGATGTGTTGCGCCCATCCATAATTTGATCGTACCAAAGGGATGTTCAACGGTCTGTTTTCTTGTAATCATACTGTCAGGTTTAGACTCTAGAAGCGTTGTCATCATGTCAATTCGAGCTGCATGCTCCCAGCGCCTTATTTTTCGAGGTGTAGCACTTCTAGTACACTTGGTCTTCATGCTACACACTCTGCAAATCTTAATGCTGCAACTGTAACTGCGGTAGAGTAACCCTTTATCTGTAGCGGTGCCTCTAGGACTTAACTCTTGCTTAGCAGGACAAATATGCCGGTCTTTTTCGGCATCATATAAAAACAACGATCTATTAAAATAACCTTTTTTACCGTTGCCTGATGTATCAAATCTTGCCACTAGCGGTGTCATGCCAGCATCTTGGGCATCCATAATATCCTTTCCGCTGAAGTAACCCTTATCTGCAAGAATCGTAATATTTTTATTCCTTAATGCGGCCTGGGCTTGTTTTCCCATTCGACATAATTGATTTCTATCAGTGGTATTCGTCACGTCATGAGCAACGATTAGGTGATATTTACAATCAACAGCACTTTGAATGTTGTAGCAAACTTTCACTCCCATTCCAGCCTTCATTAGCCTTGAATCGGGATCAGTGGTCGATATTTGTTTGTCAGGATGCGCTTCAACTTTTTCTTTAAGCTCTCTTAATTCAGTCAGTCGTGTTTTAAGCCAAGCTATCTTTTCTTCGATGGGTGAAGTGTCAGTTTCTTTTTCATTCTCGTCGCACATATCAAGTTGATTCAGATATTGATTAATATGCTTCTCAACGCGTGCCATTTCGGTCTCTAGTTTTCTTGGTGTATAGTTTTTTGCTTTGTTGTTTGAGGCTTTGAATTTACTGCCATCAATAGCAATGACAGCATCACTAAACATGTTGAGCTGGCGGCATAAGCCTATGAAGGTTCGGCAGCTTTGTTTGATACCTTCACCATTACTCCTTCTGAACTCTGCAATGGTTTTAAAGTCTGGCGCAAGTCGTTCAGTAAGCCACATCAACTCAATATTCCGATTAGCCTCTCGCTCTAATCGACGTGAAGATTGAATACGATTAAGGTAGCCGTAAAGATATAACTTAAGCAACATTGCAGGGTGATAGTTGGGGCGGCCAGTATCTTTTGGTACTACGCCTTTGAAACCTAATTCGATCAAGTCGAGTTCATCGACAAAAACATCAATCACTCTGACAGGGTTTTCTGTACTTACGAAGTCATCTAACACTTCAGGAAAAAATGTCGCCTGAGATCTGCTTTTACCTTTAACATGACGGGACATAATAGCGCACTCTTTTTATTTTAAGCTGTTGAAAATTATATCAAATACATTACTTGTTTCGTGAGTTTCGCAAGACTATTTGGTCATAAGAATGAATTGGTTATAGCAAGAAATGATCCACAGTTTTCACACAGTCTGGAGTTAAAGCAAGCCTTTTTCATGTGACAAAAAACCGCTAGCCCACACTTCAAAGTGATCCCTTTACGGAAGTAACTTTCATCAGTCAATTAGGCTAAAAAGTCCGCTTGAAGACACTCAATAGCCCATTGTAGATGTGGATGTCTCAACCAATTTGAGCGTTAAGGGGTTGAGCAAATGGGTCGATTTTATCGAAATTCAAATTCATTTCGTGCTGTAACCTAATCTGCGGATCAAAAGAAAGTGTCTTCAAAGTCATCGACATCATAAGCGCCTTGGCCCATTACATCAGTGAACTGCTCAACGGTGTATCCCGCTGATGTTGCAGCCTAAGCAAGCTTTGTATAGTTAGTTGATTCAGGGTGGTTCTTCATATACTCAACGGCATCAATGACGATACGTTTATGGGTTTCTTGATACCATGCGGATGCAGGGCTAGATAAGCCCATCACTAAACCGGCGTTTAAGAGCATGCAGGCAAATTTTTTCATTATTTTCTCCAATAATTGGTTAAATTGAGAGTCATTTATTGCGATTAACTGCTCTACGCCAGATAAATTAAAATCGTACGTACATCAAAAGCACTAAAACACCGTCATGATTATAAGGATGTCTGAATATGCTCCACTGACCATTTTGGACAGAGGTTGTAGCAATTCCGGTCATCTAAAAGAAATTGAGAAATAGGTCACATCAATACACTAAATCGAAAGGGGGATTATGGGGGTGGCATCAAATCGTAATCTTTTTAGCTTGTAGCTGTAGGCCAAAAAGCAATTATTTATGCTGCATTTATACTAAGTTCATGTACTTTTTCTTGTATGGCTTATTCATACGTGGCCGAAGCAAATCGTACTTTTTTAAGGGTTAACGAAATGCTCCAGAAAATGCACTTACCATTTCATCATGGGAGCTGGATTGAACGGATGTTGTTTAAATTGTTGCCAAGAAAGCTGTACCAGACGTTTATGAAAACCAGCGTTAGGGAATGTTGATTTTACTTCTTGGATATATGACTTTGACACGCCAGATCTAATCGAGCCAAGTGAAAAGTCAACAAGATCAGCTTTCCTGAATAATTCAATTGAAGGATGTTTTTTGTTTTTTACTTGAGTAATTTTATGATGTAAATCAATGACCAAACTAACTTCCTCAACCCATGAATTTAAACCATTTTGTTCTAAATAGTCTTTAGCAAGTGAAACAGAAGGAGGTAAATAATCCACTGTATTATCGCTCCAGATACCTAAGTCATGAAATGCAGCGGCGATAATGAGTTTTTTGCGGTCATCTTTACTTGGTTCCGATAAATAAAAACAGTAATTTAACATCCGGTAAACATGATTCTTGTAGCCTTCGTAATCGTTACCTATTTTACTTTTCCATTCAATTAAGATTTCTTCTAATAAAGGGATATTTTTTTCAATCTTCATAAGTATTCTCTATACGTCAACATTAGTTGTTTCTTGTTCAATATTATTATGAATAATTGTAAACGTATGGGCAGCCCACATACAGTTAAATTAAGGAAGTTGTAAACTTACATTCCAGGGCAATAACTCATTCAGAGTTTCATCATCGTTGCGCTCACTCAACACATTAATAACATGAGATAGATAATCGTACGGAACTAGGTTATTGGCTTTCGCCGTTTCAACAATACTATAAAGAATGCTACTGGCATGTGCACACTTTGCGGTGTTCGAGAATAACCAATTCTTTCTTTTATGTGCATCTGAACATAAAAGAAATTATGGTCACACAGTCATTATGTAAAGATAGCCATTTTAACTGTTAAAAACCCAGCATATCGTCTCACCTCATCTCAACATAATATTGATTAGGCCACTTCATTTAATTAAGGAGTTTCCTATGATTTCCAACTACATTAAATGCCCTAAATTACTGTCTGAATGCCAACTGTTAGCTGAATCCGATGTTGAAGAGTATATCGGTTATCTAGAAATACAGCGGTACTCAGATAAAACAATCACCAGTTACATCAGCAGCCAGATTGTAATTTCAATGTTGCCGTATCATTTCCCTGTTTTTAATCACATAGCCGAAAAACACTGTAAATAGCAGGTCACCTGTCCCAGGTATCAGAATACCCCATACAGTTATTCCGGTTATCCAATCAACTAGGAACACGAGTATTACTAGCGTTTTCCCTAACATACCGAGATAGATAAAAAGATAATATTTATCCAGATCAATACTGACAAAGTAATAGGCAATTCCAAACGTAAAAACAAGGGATGCGAACAGGTGTAAAAATACCGATTGATTTGGTAGAGGGCCCAACTCTAACAATACAAAGCAAAACTCGGTCGCAAACACTAGCCCTAGTGCTGCTAAAATATTAAATAGTGAGGCGGCTTTAAATAAGGTACTAACTTGTTGAGATGTCATAACGGTCTCCCATAAGCACTGATTAGCATGTGCTTATATTCAAGAATTCAATAACGTTGTTTACTAGAAATAGATACACTTAACCTTCTATTTTGGTAGCGATATTTCCGCGCCTTCATTGAGTCGAGACTGGAAGTTATTGGTCGACACAGCGGCGAAAGGTTTTGCGCCATCTAAGCCCAAGTTTCTTAGGTTTTTAGCCATGAGATGATTCGATGCACCCACCGTCAACTTTAAAAATGAGCTTGTTCTTACCCAGTGTTTCCCTCGGACATTGACATGCGCTCTAAACGCGTTATCGTCTTTAAAGGAATAGCTCATAATATCCATGCTTGGTGATGGGAGATAAGGGTAACTTTTGCCAGACAAAGTCATAATATTATCTTTTCCATTCACGTCATTGACATTACATTTGAAGGACTTAGCATCCATTTTAAAGCTGATGGGCGTGACAAATTTCGGGTAACCCCAGACCTCTATTCCTGCGGTGCAGGCCGCTTCAGTTGTAACCGGGAGATTTATCACATACGCACCTGAATGTTTTTCTTCTGCTGAACGCAAAAGATCCACCCAACGGTTCAGGCCTGTTTTTTCACTTTTTGGGCATGTCAGTATCGTGACACCGACTTCATTGTAACTGCCAATAGCAGTACTTCGATATTCGTAGCAGATAAGTGCAATGACAGGCTTACCTAAAATAGTCAATGATGGTTTCAGTCCTGTGCCCTCCAGTTGTTGTTCAACCTCCTCCATATTTGCGGTAAAAAGCGCTATAAATGCCGAATTATCGTAATAGCAAATTGGCAGGTCAATGTCCCCATCGGATGTTTTAAAGCGGCTCTTTGGTACGGTAAAAAAAGGCTCTAATTCGGCTGCCCTATAATTATTCTGATCTCTCATATCTTTACACTCCTGCTACTAATTGTTCTTGTAAATCTTCAATCACTGCGAGTCGGTTAATCTGGTTTGTGCCTTCATAGATCTGAGTTAAGCGTACATCACGAAATACTTTTTCAATTCTGTTATGGTGAACAATACTTTGCCCACCGATCACATCCATGGCCATATTCACAACTTCGAGAGCTCGATCAGAGCAATGAAACTTGCATAGTGATGAATCCGCCTGACGCACCTTAAAGTGTCTGGCTTTTTCCCATAGGACCGCTCGAATTGCCGATGTTTCAGCAATCATTTGAGCAAGTTTTAGTTGAATCTCTTGATAGTCGATGAGACGCTTGTTACCAAGTTTGGTATTGCAAACAAACTGTTGCGTAATATCGACTGCAGCTTGTGCAAATCCAACCGCCATTGCTGCAACGGGCAAGCGAGACATATTTAGAGTCGCACGATTAATTCCCCAGCCTTGACGTAGACCTCCAACAATATGATCGTCGGGAACGAATACATCATTGAATTCAAGTTCACTTGCCCCCGAAGCACGCTGCCCCATTTTGAGTTCATTTCTCACAACCTTGAAACCCTGCATACCTGACTTAACGATGAAGCAAGTCCAGCTATCCATGCCTTCACCTTCCAGTGCTGCAAACACGGTAATCGTCTCTGCGATATCACCGCCGCTGATAAAACATTTGCGCCCGTTTAGCCGCCACCCCTCATTTTTATCATCTCTTTTAGCCTGGACTCTTGGACGATACTGATCCGCACCATGCCCTTCTTCAACATCCGAGCCCGCTCCCGGTTCTGTAATGGCAAAGGCAAAAATGGAAGGGTCACCCTGTTTAGTCTTTTTGTAGGCAGGTAAAACAAACCTTTTAATGGCAGATAAATCACCTGACACTACAATCGGAAACGCGCCTAAATGTGTGGCACTAAGTAATAGATTCAGACCTCCACATGCTCTGCAGAATTCTTCCACCTTTATTGCCTGTGCCCATACTAAATACCTAAGCGCTCGATACGATGCCGATCCAAAAGGCTTGGGTAACAAGTCAGTAAGGAAACCCTCTTTAGCAGCCAACTTAACCAAATTTCTACTGTCTTCATCCCAATCTCCAAGGGCACCATGCCCCGCAAGATCCATCTTCAAAGAAAGAGGGCGAATTTCTTCGTCAGCAAATTTTCGCGCCCTTGACCTAAGTTTTCTAAGTGGACTAGGTAGCAATTGGCTCTCTCGATGCCACATCGTGTCCCCCGAGTTATCAACCAGTAGATTTCCTACCGCACTCAATGAATCAAACCCGGCTCTAAGCGATAGAGGGTGATTCGTTTGTACGTAACCTTCAATGTAAGCTGTCATGATAATGCTTCCAACTGCTCTGCCGCCTCACTAAATAACGCCAATTGGAAAGGTGAACCATGAATGACTCTTAAGGTATTACAGTCGCGCACAACCTTTTCAATACCTAGATCCTTCATGTAACCAATCCCCCCATGTATTTGCATAGCATTATTGGCTGCCTGACACGCTTGCGGCATCCAATGACTTCGCCAACGATTTGCTTCTATAAGACCTTTTAGCTTGTCGCGTGTTTTCGCCTGAGAATCCAGAAACAACTGACCTGACTGTTCAGTAGCCGTGATCGTTGAGAGCAGTTCCTGTACCGCGGCATGCTGAATAATGGGTTTACCACCTTGTTTGCGAATTTTGCTATATTCATCTGCGGCCTTTCGCGCAACGCCTAGTACACCCTGTGTTATTGCAATAATGGTGAGCGAATCGAAGAAGAGTAAGTCTTTTAATAGGCCATTATCCATCGAAAGATTTGAACCTGAACTTGATAGTTTTATTTGACCTACTTGAACATCATCCAAACCATGATGGTCTTTTAAGGGGAAGGTTTCGTTGGTTTCACACGCTTTGTGTTTCCAAACCAAGTTAAACTTGTCATCCTGAATAGTGTCATCAATACCGATATAGATTAGGTCCGTTCCTTCAAGGCCGGTTACTAATCGATAATTATTCTCCACATCATAAAAGTCTTTAAGATACTGGTAATCGGCCTCAGTTTTATCCTGGCCAAATAGGTAGCTTACAAGGGGCTTTCCACCTATACCGTAGTGCCCCATATAAGACACAGAAAAATCGCTAATAGAGACACCAAGTTCGACTTTGATTCTTCTTTTTAGTGCATTTTGATGGAATATCCAAGCTAAGCCTGCACTCGCTTTTGTGATGGATTGCAGCGCTGATATTGAAAACTGAGGCGTTGCGTGTAATCCTCCCCAGATCCCGAGATTTTCATCTCCCTCTCCGAGTATTCCTGCATGGTCGGCTTCTGCCAAAAGCATATCTACCGTGCTTTGTTCTATTTGATGTTCGGCCGCCGGTATGACGGGCCGAATGACACGCTCAACAAAACGATCAACCTCGTCTGTCATTAAACCTAGATCTTGTTCACTTAACATAATTTGCCCTTGCGTTAACTCTTAAGCTCACGGTTTGTATCTTTCAAATAGTGTAAGGCCTAGTTTCATTTTCTACGATAACGGTTCTAGCCATATAATAGATAATTTGTGACACAGGCTTGGAGGTATGTTTGCTTTGCTTGATATTTCATATATACCTGAAAAAAGGTCCGATTCTTGGTTTCTACCAAGTCGTTACATTACTAAAAAAAACAGGTATAAAAACGCCTGTTTTACTGGTATCAGCAAACACTGAAGAATTCGACCTTGAAAACTATGGTCCGTTTTTAGGACTAAGAGTGGGCTGCTGCTATCGGCTCAGTACATTTGGTGATTTGGGAATAGCGCTATTTTCAAGTAAAGATGGTCGTACTGCAGTAGATGTTATCGTGCGTCGCCTCACTTTATTAGCTGCGGTTAGAGGGCATAGAAAACTCAGCTGTCGCTATCGTAACGGCGCCTTATGACTTGAGAAATTGAGTAATCTATATGAATGGAAATGATGACTGAGCTGTTTGAATGTGTCGGTTACGATAAGTTCGTGGACTGGGTGGCGCATTATGTTTCCCTAACTTAGAAAACTATTCGCCGCTTCAATAAAAAAGTGACAAATAGGCTAGATACTTGCATCTTGTTAGTCTACTAAGACCAACATAATTAATTGCGAGCTAGAAACTTCTTAACGCCAAGTAGGTGGTTCGACACTTTATAGTAGTCTGTGGGGGAGTATTTTATATAGTAGATCAACTATTTTGGCATCAGCTCCTATCAGTACACGGAAAGTGTTCTTACGCATTCCTTTCTCAATGACCTGAGCGGGCTTTGGTCGGCGATGTTCTGGCAGCCGAATCGAAGTGGTTTGCAACGGTAGGTTTCGCAACTTCCGTTTCAGCTGAATTAGCAATATTTGTTCGAATAACACCTAGTATCACACAAATGACATCGACATTTTTATTTGAGTACATCATGTCTTGTTTGAGTGCTTCAGTGAAACCTTTTACAGAAAATTTTGAAGCATAATAAGGGGTGATCATGGGCATTGTTATTAAGCCAAAAATTGAGGCAATATTTACGATCAAACCACGAGTTGATTTATCCAGAAGGGGCTGCATTTCCAGACAGCCGATGACTACACTATTCACGTTTACATTCATCACTTTGTTGAATAGTTCTTCGGAGGTTTCGTCAAAGTAGCCGAAGGAGATCATGCCTTCATTATTGATAAGTACGTCCAGATAGCCTGCTTTATCTTCGACGCTTTTTGCGAGTTTCTGCCATTCTTCTTTGAGGCAAACGTCTGCTTTCTGAGACAGTAAAACAGTAAAACAGCAGAACCCAGCTCTTGGCTAATTGCTTTCAATGTGTCAGCATCGATATCGGTCAAAATGAGTTTCGCACCTTTCGACGCGAATAATCGAGCCAATGCTTGACTGGCGCCTGCGCCTGCGCCTGTGATTAGAATGTATTTATTATTCCATGTGGTAATCATAATTTTGTCTCATTATTAATTGTGGGTATGCTTCATTTTCAGACGCCAGTATGGAGGGTCGAATGACACGCTCAATAAAACGATCAACCTACCAATCATTAAACCTAGACCTTGTTCACTTAACTTAATTTTCCCCTGCGTTTATTCTTAAGCCCAAGGTTTGTACATTTCAAATAGTGTAAGATCTAATTTCATTATCTACGATAACGGTTTTAGCCCTATAATAGATAATTTGTAGGAGTGTTAGTCTTGTTTGATATTTCATCCATACCTGAAAAAGAAATGCCGATTCTTGGCATCTACCAAGTCGTCACATTATTAAAAAAGCTAGGTATAAAAACGCCTGCTTTACTGGCATCTGCAAACATGGAAGAGCTCGACCTGGAAAACCCAAAAGCGACAATCTCTCGAACTCAAGAACTGTTATTTATATCCTCTTTGTTAAAAGAAAAACCTGATCCGTTGTTAGGGCTAAGAGTGGGCTGTTGCTATCGGCTCAGTGCATTTGGTGATTTGGGAATGGCGCTATTTTCAAGTAAAGATGGTCGTACTGCAGTGGATTTTCTCGTGCGTTACCTCACTTTAACCTATACCTATTTTGATGTGCGATTAGAGGATTTTGAAAACACAACTGTCGCCATCATAACAGCACCGTATGACTTGAGTAATATATATGAGTTCTTTTTGCAGAGAGATTTGGCTTTTGTTGCAACCACTCTCAAAGATGTGAATATTGCTATGAAGGAGTCGGCTATTTTAAAAATGGAAGTCGCATTACCTAAACCTAAGGATACTTGCTTATATGATTCAATATTTAATTGTCCAATTCGATTTGGAGCTTCCGTCACAAAGGTTTATCTAAATAAACGTGTGCTTTCTACACCGATGCCAATGGAGAATCAACTAACATTCAAACTACATGAAAGAGAATGTCAGAAACAAATTGAGCAGCTATGCCAACAGGAAACATTAAGCGATCTTGTACGACGTGAGATTATTAATTGTGAAGAAAAATACCCGAACGAAGCGCAACTTGCTGAGAAACTCTTAATGTCAACACGCACATTTAGGAGACGTTTAGAAAATGAAGGTACAACCTATAGAAAGTTACTACAGGACTTCCTTCACAAAAAAGCGAAAATGCTATTACACAGCACTCACTACTCTGTTGAAAAAATTGCGCTCAAACTGGGCTACGCTGACGCTACTTCTTTTATCAGAGCGTTTAAAAACTGGGAAGGAAACACACCGACAACTTACCGAAAACAATATCGACAATAAGTAAATCAAAACTGTTACGGCACCACTCCATTAATCTTGGGCAGAGCGATAATTAACTTTTAAAATCGTTTAGTAGAGTTTTGTCTATGAAAGCAATAATGGGATTATTGTCAGTTCTGTCGCATCAGCATACCAATAAAAATCAATTATCGTCTTCTTTCTCACAATATATTTTGATAGAAGAAGTCTCGCTTTTGCTAATTTACGTTAGTTGTCGAAAGCTTCAAGCTGGCTGAATATAAATTTGGTGTTATATCGCTAAGCGCTGCATACCCAACATAATTTTCGGCTACAACTCGCAGCTTTAATCTGAGATTTTTCCGTAACTTAGAAGTTTTGCTGTTCTCTTATACAATAAGATACATTCTTATTGAGCTATTCTAGAAATGGAGAAATAAATAATGGCACAAGTAAAAACTCAGACACTAAGTCTTGGTGAGCACTGGAGTCACGTTACCGAAAACAAGGTGTATCAAGGGTGTTACCCTTCGGCTAGTGAAATGGTCAGAGATAGACTTCGCTTATTAGAAGAAAGGGATGCTAACTCTACACTCGAATTGTTGCGCGAAGCACTCATTGCTGGAGAAGAGAGTGGCGATGCTGGTCTGCTGGTCATGGAACAAATTAGACTTGATGCGAAAAAAGAAGCTGGACTATAAGTAATGAGAGAATTGTATCACCAGAAAAAAGCGAAATAAGACCTAAAAAATACTTGGATGTATTCCTTCAAAGAGTATGGTGATAAGCAAGCTGACAAATATTTCAATGAGCTTATTTCCGGTATGAAGGTAATTCAAAACAACCCTGAACTTGGTATGCCTTGTGATTACATACGTCCAGGTTATAGGCAGTATCAAATAAATTAGAATTTTATTTTTTATCGCATGGATACTAAGGTAATCAACATTATCCGCATTCTTCATCAAAAGATATGGCGCCTCACTTATAGCGTAATACATTATTCGTTATAGCTGAAAGGTAGTGCTTTTGCTCAATTGTTTGCATTAACTCAATATTCAAATTGACTTGTTTATCCGGTATAAAATAAGATTGTTGAGCTGCAGAAATACTGACCATTTTGCCATAGTTTCGTCGTTCTAGCGCGCTAACTTAAACTTTTCAAGTTATTACTTCCCAACATTGCTCTAGTGAACGATCACAGTCTTGGTAGATCGAGCTCTACTAAGCACAAATAATGTTTCATGCTATCTCTTATAAACCAAAAGGTACTTTGACGCTGATGTTGAGTGCCACGGGTGACGTGGAGCGCGGTGTAAGATTTTTTTCAAAAATGCAATAGTTCCATAACTGGAAATGAAATTATTCATATTTGGTGCGGGCAGGGCTAGGTGTATTCAACTTTATTTCTTGTGCAGATTGAGCCTTTTTATAAAAAATAAGGGTAATGCTTGGATTCTCAGAGAAGGGAATTGGCGTCTTGAGAATTTACTTACATATACACTTACATGAAAAACAAATGCGCTCTAAAATTTCAGGAAAAAAAGAGACTCATCAGTAAGTTACTGATAAGTTTCTTTTAATTGGTGGCGAGGCGCGATTTGTTTTCCAAAGTCGAATATTACTCAACAAGTAGATAGGTGGATATTTTGGTGAATTTGGTCACTGATTTTCGAATTAGTGCTCAAGATAATCTAGCTAGGCGTTCATATTCGTTTAGCGCATGCATTCTCTCCGAGAGCTTTATGGTCCGAAGTTAGTTTGAATGTTTTAAGCCCGCCAATACGAGCGAGGGCGGCTTGTATTTGTGTATTCAAACTCTATAGTTAGAGCTGAGTTGGCCAATACGTTTAATGTGTTTGTCATTGTCTTAGGTGGGGTGAGCTAAGATGCATCTAGGTCGAGGCGAAATTTTCCTTCTTTCTAAAACTAGCCTTATGTATGCGGAACAAATATGACATTAGAAAAGCAAGGGGGAGAAGTCTTGTGTTTTGGTAGAGAAGCGGATTTGCCAGCCAATTTGGATTTGGAGTGGCTGTCAGGACTTATTTATCAGACACAAAAAAAACCGCAATTAAGCCGCATTTTGTATGATCAAAGTTAGTTAGGCTTTGATCATTGTACAGAACTGTCTTCAAACACGATTAACTTCAATATGGAGCCCTACGATTGTCAAATGCTCTGATATAATGGCTATGTTTGAATTTATGTGCAGTGCTAGGCACTCTTTTGCTTAGTAGTGTCTAGGAAACTAGGGACTTGCCACTTGAAAAGAATCAACAATCTCGCTGTTGCTCAAGCCTTTCGAGTAAAGGTATAGAATCTTGTCATCCATTGCCGCAAATCGAGTCTGATGCTTTTAACTATTTGAGGTTCGAATGAACCGTTACGGTCTCGTGGTGTATCTAAATCGAATTTGTCATCTTCAGTACGAACGGTTTTTGAAGAAAAACGATTACGAGCATTCTCGGTGTCGCTTTCTCCTGTCGAGCCAGATTGTGTGAAAACTCGAATTCAAGCTAGAAAAAGGCTTGAATCAGTCATAACAAGCGTTTTAAGTCTTTCTATTGCACCTGCGAGGTCATTTTTATTTTGATCATTATAGGGCTTTTTTTGAAAGGGCTGCCTGCTCAAGCTTAATAACGTTTAAATACATGTGACAGCTTTAGATCAAGTCTAGAATGACTGCGCCATCATCGCTTTGATTAACCCGCTAACGCCGAAAATCGAAGTCATTCGTTTCATATTGTAAGCCAGTACATGCAAGTCCATTTCTATACTGACGCCTTTGAATCGTCTGGTCAGTAAATGTGTCGCACCCATCCATAACTTGATCGTACCAAAGGGATGTTCAACAGTTTGCTTTCTGATCGTCATGCTGTCCGGTTTGGATTCTAGAAGCGCTGTCATCCTTTCAATTCGATCGGCACGCTCCCACCGCTTAATCTTTCTAGGGACCGGACTTTTATTGCACTTGGATTTCATGCTACACGCCCTACAAACTTTAGCTCGGCAACTGTAGTTTCTGTAAAGTAGTCCTTTATCAGTAACAGTACCTCTAGGGATTAATTCTTGCTTAGCCGGGCAAATATACCGATCTTTTTCGGCGTCATACAGAAACAACGATTTATTGAATATGCCTTTCTTTTCACTACCTGATGTATCAATGCTTGGCACGAGAGGCGTCATGCCCGCATCTTGTGCATCGACTATATCTTGACTGCTGAAGTAGCCTTTGTCGGCTAGTACAGTAATTTCATCATTTTTGAGTGCTACCTGGGCTTGTTTTCCCATCCGGCATAATTGATTTCTATCGGTGGTATTGGTGACGTCATGCGCAACAATTAGGTGATGCTTACAATCAACAGCACGTTGAAGGTTGAAGCAAACTTTCCGTTCATTGGCCGTCGTTTTCATCAACCTTGAATCTGGATCAGTGGTCGATATTTGCTTGTCGGGATGCGCTTCAACTTTATCTTTAAGTTCCCTTAACTCAGTCATGCGTGTCTTAAGCTTAGCTACCTTTTCTTCAACGGGAGTAACATCAGTTTCACTTTCATCTAAATCAACCCTATCAAGTTGGCTGAGGTAGTGATTAATATGTTTTTCGACGCGTGCCATTTCATTTTGTAGCTTTTTAGGCGTGTAGTTTTTGGCTTTGTTGTTAGACGCTTTGAACTTACTGCCATCAATGACAACCACTGCATCATTAAACATATTGAGTTGGCGGCATAAGCCGATGAAGGTTCGACAGCTTTGCTTGATACCTTCACCATTGTTCTTTCTGAAGTCGGCAATAGTTTTAAAATCTGGCGCAAGTCGTTCAGTGAGCCACATCAGCTCAATATTTCGGTTGGCCTCTCGCTCTAGTCGGCGCGAGGATTGAATACGGTTTAGGTAGCCGTAGAGATATAACTTAAGCAGCATCGCGGGGTGATAATTGGGTCGCCCCGTGTCTTTTGGCACAACACCTTTAAAACCTAATTCGCTCAAGTCGAGTTCATCAACAAAAACATCAATCACTCTGACAGGATTTTCTGTGCTGACGAAGTCATCTAAAACTTCTGGAAAGAATGTCGCCTGAGCTCGGCTTTTACCTTTAATGTGATGGGACATAACAGCTACATTTCCTTGTTTTTAAGCTGTTAAGGATTATATCAAATCTCTCGTTTTGAAAGTGATACGTACTCATTTTTTTAGCTATATTTATGAATTATTCATAGCAAAAACTGAACCACAGTTTTCACACAGGCTGGAGCATAACCAAGATGGTTATTGATCTCGGCATCGAGAGCCGCCTCTACAGCGAAATTAGTGAGCATCTTTCTGATCTAATTTAGATCTTGTTCAGACTTAATATTTTTAGCTGCTTGTTTAGCAAGCGCTTCCAGTTTTTTTATTCATTTTCTGCCTTTCCTTAAACCCACTACTGGGTATTAGTGAAAGGCAGTTACACAAAATAAATTACAGTCTCTTACCCCCGGCTACTTCTTCTCAGAGCGGCAGGGGTGAAGTCACTCTTTTTAAACTCTTTGCCAAATTTATATGAAAAGGATTCTTCGTTAGATAATCCAAAAACAAAGTAGCTATTTCTCAGAAGGTCATATGTGATCTCTGAGGCATAAGTGGTGACATCTCGATCATAAAAGTTCATTAGATGACCTTCTGATATACGCCATAAGTTGCCCTTATTGTCATATTCCTCTGACAGCGCGATAGCCCAGCTGTCTTCATCCAGATAAAAGACTCTTTTACCATAAATATGGCGTTGACCTTTTTTCAAAGTTGCTACAACTTTATGCACTCGATGTAACTCCCATCGTGTTAGGTTTGAGTTAACAGTTTGTGCGCCTACTATATCTTTATATTTTAATTGGTTGGAGGCGAGCTTATATGAGTTGTATGGAATAAATTTCTCCTCTCTTCCCAGATAGGTCCAATCATACCGTTCAGGAGAGCCATTAAACATATCCATACTGTCAATTACCTTAATACCTATTGTACCGTCAACTGGCGAGTCAAATGCGACAACTGGCGCTCGGCGAACACGCCTCTGAGCTGAATTGTATAGCCATGCCCGGCGCTTGTCTTTTGATTGATTTAATGTTTCATGAAGAAGAGTTACGGTACCAGTCAGTCTAGATGGCGCAGTAATTTTGTCGATATAATAGAATAGAATATTTCGGTTCTGTTCTTTACTATTGCCTTTGATGTATTCAGCGCGAGAGTACTTTTGAAAAAGTGCCACAGGTTGTTGGTACTGTCCTTTTGAAACAGATATCTGAGTCACTGAACGCTCTAAACTACCCCCGCGGAACCTTGTAATATGATTCCAAATAGCTTGCAAAGCGGCTGTGCTGGAATCATCGGATAAGATAGGGAAAGGGAATCCTTCGGCTAAACCGACAACCCCGTTACCATCTTTCGACAGATAAGCCTTCTTTAGGTTTTTCTTTGTGCCTTCAACGATTCTTGGAGTATACCTTACTGTTCTTCTAGTCTGGTATACAGGGAGTTGGTAATCCTCGAACTGTTCAATTAAATGTTTTTGGCCTTCACTTAACTTGCTAGCGTATTGATGACTATTTGATTTATTAATTACAAATTTTGTTGCATCGCCAGGGAAGGGGTTTTCGTAGTGCATGCCAGGACTCCAGCCCTTTGGGACCTCTATTTTAGATCCTGTATAAAGTGGGATTTCGCCGCTTTTGTTTGATGTTGCTATTGCACCTGCTAGCGTAAGGTCACCCGCAAATGATGAGCTTATTCCTACGAAAAGAGTCGTTACTAACATTGAAGTGATTTTGGATTTTATATTCATGTCACTAGTACCTTTTAGTGAGTTGGCCATATTTAGAAGGAAACTGATATGTTTGCTGTAACATGATCTCTATCGTTAAGAAGGTTGTTGCGCCCGCCGCCTGTATAACTCACAAGGCCCAAAGAGGCTTGATATTGATTCTGATATGTTGCTTTGAGTGTCACCGATAAGGCTTTTCGGCCCTCGACAAATAAACCAAGAGGGTCTGGCGAATTGCCTTTAACATCGTGAGAGAATGCAACCTCAGGCTGAATGTTTACCCCAGGTAAAACTGATTCGTAGTCGAGTATTGCTGCCACGGTATATCCCCAGGAAAAGGACGTGGTGTATCCACTGCTATCACAAAATGAAGGGTTAGGGTTTGCGGCGAACTGGGCATTTAAACCGTCACAGGAATATGTCGAGCCAGTTAACGGGTCTGTTAGTACGTCACCTAGCCCATCAAAATCGCCACTGCCAAAGTGATCTGGCCGTCCATATCTGGCTTCTTTAAGAGAGGCTAGGTCATGAACATAGACGGCACCAGCTTCTGCAAGAAAAGTCATTCGACTTGCGCTAAGAACATAATCGTATACTTTGATTGTAGAGGCTTGTAATTGCGAAACATTATAACGATCATAACCCTCACTACGCGCACCAAATAGTTGAGTAATATCGCCACCAACTTCTGCTAATCTTCGATTGTACAAACGGCTATATGGTAGGTAATACCCGCCTGTCAATATTTCATCTGAAGCCCATTGGATGGGTTGATTTTCTCGGAAGCTATATTCCGCTGCGAATGAATAACCACTATCATTCGAACCAGACAAACTAATGCCATACATTTTTATTCTGTCTGGATATTCAACAAAATATGATGGAGCTGAAATAATTGGGTTTATGGTGTCAAGAGGATTAAGGATGGCTGTATTACCACTGATGTATGGTAAGCGATCATGGTATTGAATATAGTAAATGCCCAGTTCACTGCCATTCAGGTTTTCGAGATACCATCTTAAAGAAATACCAAATTGGTCGTGATCAGAAGGCGTTTCATCCGGTGTTCTAACAGCGATCGCATCACTAGGGAGAAGAGGCGCAAATTGATCTCCAAACTCGTTGGTTAGTATCACCGGCCCGCAATCATCAGCGACATAATCATGGAATGAGAAGAAAGCACCACAACCATCAATTGTTGTTTTTTCCCAGTCCAACTGATAAAAAGCCTCTACAGATAAATTGTCACCAATATCAAACGAGGTGGATGCCATGTTCACTGGGAGCAGAATATCTTTTAACTCCGCTCCTGGTGCTCTGGCAGCGGTGATATCAAAAGGGTTGATGATGTTAATGCCACCCGGAATAAATAAACTTTCACCCCAGCTCAGTACGTGCCGACCAATTTTGAATGAGACCGGGCCCAAATCATCAAAGTCCCAGGTGCCATATATATTAGCATTCATCAACTTTATATCTGCGCCAGAACTATCAAGTGTCGCATCATTCAACGTGCGCTGAAAGCCTGTATCATCTTTAGAGCGCCCTTCATCTTTCAATTCAACATCATAGAAATACTTTGCACCAACAACGACTCCTATATCATCAGTGCCAAATGATAGCTCCGATGCTCCTTTGAATGCTTTTGAGTATGTGTCGCCCTTGTTGAAATTCCAGTTGCCATCATCGTTATTGGTCGTCGATGAGCCGACAGAATCGCCTGGGGTAATCCCTAAATTTCCCTGACTAAGCTGACGCTCATCTCTATCTGAAATTCTCCAACCTGCGCCAATAGATAGGTTTGTATCAAAGGTGCCGTCTATATCGCCAACATTGAAAGTCAATGCTAACGAAATACTGGCGTTGAAGGCCAGAGCAATAGAAATGGAAACTTTAACTAAGGTATTTAAGGGGCGCTGATAGTGTTTTATGTATGACATTGGCCGCTCTAAGTGTTAGTTTTTCTGTGGATATAAAGGATACAGGGTGCGTATCCCATCTAAGTGGTCGGCAAACTTAAAGGACATTTCTTTTCTTAAGATGCCGATTAAAAGCATATTCGTCCTAAAGTAAGTTCACTTGGTATTTGAGGAAATAAAATTAGCAATATAGGAACAAAGGCTATTTTCTCTAGCATTAGTATAAGATCTGGCTGCATAATCTTTAGGTCTCGCTGAATCTGTTATGTGCGAGTACATGATATTTTTTTCTGGAGGAACAAAATGGTGCCATGTAAAGTTAGCTTTATTTCTGAAGGAGAATCTTGCGCAGCCCTCTTTTACCAGTCTACTAATGAGACCGCTGGATGTATCGTCATGGCACACGGTTTTGCCGGGATAAAAGAAATGCGCCTAAAGGCTTATGCTCATCGATTCAATCAGGCTGGATATCATGTACTTCTATTCGATTACCGTCACTTTGGTGAAAGTGAGGGCGATCCGAGACAGCTTCTGGATATTGATAAACAGCATGAGGACTGGCGTGCTGCGATTGCCCATATTCAAACTATGGATTGTATTGACGCAGACAACGTGATCGTCTGGGGAAGTTCCTTTAGTGGTGGACACGTACTGAAATTAGCTGCAGAAAATCATTCAATCGCAGCTGTTATCTCTCAAGTTCCTCACTTTTTTGGGCTGGTATCAGGTCTTGCAGGAGGGTTAGTTCACGCTAGCAAGTTGACGATGGTTGGCTTAGTTGATCAGGTTAGGGCGATGTTTGGTCTGTCTCCATTTTATATTGATGTGGTTGGACTACCAGGTGATTTGGCCGTAATGAATAGAAAAGGAGATTATGATGGCTACATGTCACTCTTACCGGAAAAGTATCCATACTGTAACAAGGTTGCCGCAAGAATATGCTTGAAGGCTGTTTTTTATAATCCAGGGAAGTACGTGAAACAAATTAAGGTACCCATACTGCTTCAAGTAGGTACAAAAGACATAACAACCCCACCTGCTCCAGTACTAAGGGCAGCACGCTCAGTTCCGGGTAACAATGTTGTTGTTAAGACTTATAAATTAGGCCATTTTGATGTTTACGTAGAGCCAGAGTTTGAAAGAATCATAGAAGACCAAATAACTTTTTTAGATAAGTATTTTTAGTTTTGCTTATTGCGTGATTCTATTGAACTTATTTTTGATCATAAATTTGTTCAGAATCTCAGCCGCAACGGAATACTCCTGACGCATAGCGTGAGCTAATGCGACAACCTGAGATTGTTCTTGCAGCACTACATACCGAAAAAACACACGATCTTCTGCCGGAGCGATACTTTCCAGCTTTTCTAATTTAGTAACGTATGTTTCTGCGGCTGATTGCATTACTTTTAATGAGAATACAGGCATTAGTTTATAGCATAAACGACCACTATATTCTTTCAGATAGATAAACCAGTCTGGATCTATTGGCAAGTGATATTTGCAGGCATATGGCCTGTACTTTCTCAGGTTCATTTCTTCCAATTTCTGATAGGCTAGCCAGAAAGCAAGGACCTCCCCTCCGTCTTGAGCTGCTATAAGCTCATCGACTGCTAGTTTTGCGTAGGCGCGATTTCGCACCTCGCGATTAAATAAGTTGATAAACTCAGACGAAACATGTGTTCCATATTGTGTAGACGACAAACAGTTTTCCTTTGACTCATTTGTCGGAGGCTATAGGGTAGATTGCGGCTCCGATGATCTCGTATGAGGTATCTCAGAAACAGATTGCCCTGCAATTGAGCTTTGGTTCACTAAATAAATGAGTAGCGCAGTAAATATTATGTGGAGAAGGACAATTATAGGCTTTGTATTAACGTTCAAAGAGATGCTTCCAGTTACTTATTTCTTCAAACTCATAAGCCAGTTCTAACAGTTGTTTTTCCTGCCCCCATGCCCCGGCAAATTGCACTCCAATCGGTAAGCCTGCATTACTAGTCATGAAAGGCATCGTTATAGCAGGAGCACCGCTAATATTCTGATAAGGTGTATATGGGAAGAATTTGCGAATTCTATCGAGACAGACGTCATAGGGTTCAGCGGTAGAAAGGTGGCCAACTTTTGGTGGCGCGTGCCCAAGCGTGGGCGTTAATAAGCAATCGTATTCAGTGAAGAACTGAGCATATTCCTGGCTGAACTTCTTTAAGCGCCTGAATGCTAGAGGTGCTTTAAGAAATTGCTTTGTGAAGTCCTGGTTTAAATTTTTAGTGAAAGGCTCCGTTTTATTTCCGTCAAAGCCTTTTCCAAAGAAAAAGGAACCGAAGCGCTGAAAACCGAAAGCCATTAGTCTCCATAATATGAAGAAATCGTCTGAAACCTGTTTAGCAAAAGGTAAAGGGATTGCTTCTATGTTATGACCTGCGTTTCCTAGTAGTCGAGCAGCTTCTTCGGCTGCCAAGCTACATTCATGATCAGCACCATCGGTGACCAAAGCGACTTTAATGCGCTTCTTACCGGGTGAGGACACTCTGCCTATTGCAGGTAATGTTTGTTTGCCTGGTCTTTGCTCCAATGCCTCATAGAATGCTGCCGTATCTCGAACCGTTCTCGTCACAACACCTTGGTGTAGAATATTAACGGGTAACACTCTTGAACCATCGACAAGAGCGGTTCGCCCGCGTGTTGGTTTTAATCCCACTAATCCACAGCATGATGCTGGAATACGGATCGAACCGGCACCATCATTAGCGTGAGCAATCGACACCACACCAGAGGCAACCAGCGCAGTAGCACCACCTGATGAGCCTCCTGGTGTGTAGTCAATATTCCAGGGATTAAGCGTCGGCCCGAGAGAGAGTGCTTCGGTTGAACCGGTTAGACCAAACTCCGGCATGGCGCTTTTTCCTATATTAACCAAGCCTACTTGTCGAAGTTGTTTTACAAAGGAGCTGTCTTTTTTAGCTTTGGATAGTTTAATCGCAGCAGAGCCGACAACTGTTACTAGGCCTTCAACATCATCGCTATCCTTAACGAAGGTAGGTACACCCGAAAAGGCGCCACTTCTAGGGCACTTGGACTCGCTTTGAGCCTCTTTATAAGCTTTAACGACAATCGCGTTGAGCTCAGGGTTCACCTTTTCTGCACGAATGATTGCTGCATTCACCAATTCTTCAGAAGAAACCTGACGCGCATTCAATTGTTCTACCAAACCTACGGTATCGTAATTACTTAGGCAGTCATCAGTAAAGGCACTTATGGTGTTAGTCGTAGTTGTCATACTCTCTCTATTTGCATTTGTAGTTTCTAATAGGCTGCCTAACAATTCATGCTTAAGCAGGCAAACTTTCTAAACATATTTTTGCGTCAGGCCAATCTGTCAAATGAGCATCAGCGGGAAATGTTGGCTTGTCAATTGACAGGCAATAGTCAAACATTTTTCTAGCCTCCGAAAATTCATCTAACCGTGCATGAACTTTGCCTCTGATCAATGCTGAAAACGTTGAATTTGGATCTTTTTCGATCGCTTCTTGAGATAGCTTTTTCCCTTTTCGCATGTTTTTTACAGGGAAGGGGGATTCGCAATAAACTTCAGCCATTGCACTGAGAGACAATACCGAAAAAGGATGCATGGGTTCCAATTTAGCGGCTTTGGCAAAGGTCTTTAGCGACTTTTGTATGGTCGCTAATGCAGACATCGCACCAGCCTTCTCAGCAAATTTTGCTTGTGCAACGCCACTCCAAAATAAAGCTTCGATTGAGTTAGGGTATTTATTGAGAAAGACTTCAATCTCTTTCTGTAAAGCATCATATTGACCCTGTACGTCAGAACCGCACTCACCAGATTCGATTAAGTTGTATTTAATCTGAAACAATAACTCGCCGGCTCTTTGTTCCGAACTTGAATCCTCACTAGCTTCTTGACATAACTCTTCTGCACGGTTAATTTCATCAAAGCTCAGGTGTAAGTTATTAATCAGTTTATTAGCAGTCGCTAACTTTTCTTCGGAAGTATTTACTTTATCAGTCATGGATATTTTCCCAATTTATTAAGATTGTATGAATAATGAATAATGAATAATGAATAATGAATAATGATTTATTCGCCTAGCATCTTTTGAATGACTTCTCCAAACAATGAAATGAATACGTCACTATCTTCGGTTGTTGTTTGCGGACAAATATTTAGCATGCCTACATGAGGAAGCAATAGAATGCCCCTGTTGGTCATATACAGAGTCATAAATTCATGATAGCCACCTTTACCAATGCTTCGGAAGGCATCCTCAAAAGAGAAGCAACGATCTGGTGTGAAAGAGATAAGAACCCTTGCTCCCATTTTTTCGACACGAAATGGGACTTGAAATTTTTCGATCACAGCGTCCAAACCGCTGACTAAATAATCGGCTGCTGCAAACATTTTGCCGTAGGTTTCGTCGGTGTAATTATGCTGTAACGAGAGTATTAATGACTTAACCGCAAGTGGGTTGCCGGTTGTCGTCGTTCCGAAGCCCGAAGCACCGATAATGGAAAAGAATTCCTCCTGATGCGCTTCAAAGTGCTCTTTTAGTTCCTCGCTGAAGCCATACACGCCCACCGAGATACCTGCTGCAATTGATTTACCCGTGACCCAGAAGTCAGGCTTTAAATCCCATAGGCCTTTACAACCAGATGGGCCAGAGGTTTGTGTGTGTGTTTCATCAATGAGTAGATAGGTGCCATACTTGGTACAAAGCTCTCTTAGTCCTTCATGAAAACCTTCTTCTGGGAAGCAAAAGCCACTATCTGTTAGGTACGGTTCTGTCAGAACTAATGCTATATCTTCGTTACTTAGCGCTTCTTCCAATGCTTCTAGATCATTAGTTTCAATGACTTCGGTTACCGCTGATGGTTCTTCACCAGGGCGTAATGGTTTAATTGTTCGCCATTCTATTGGCCCATCTGGAACTGGTCGCCATTTTGAGCAGTCCTCAATTGTTCCCAAATAACCGCCGTTAAAAATCAATATTTTGGGGCGCCCAGTGGCGATACGTGCCAGATTAATACAATAACGGTTGGCATCAGTGGCGCTTAAGCCAAATGACCAATAAGGCATTCCAAATCGTTCTTTCAACAAACGGCCAGCTTCAAGCAAATTAGCATCAGGGTAGAAAGTATTACACCCATTGTTGAGGATGTGATCTGCAATACCCCGTGTCACTTCATTATCAGGTGCATGACCAAAAATATCAGGTGTATCGGCCATGTTAAAATCAATATATTCATTGTCATCAGCATCGACGACTTTATTGTCTTTGGCCGTTTTCAGGTATAGAGGATAAGGGAACCTAGCCATATTTAGAGAGTCTGCATGCCAAGAGCATCCAACTCCCTGAGGAAAGTACTCTAATGCTTTTTCATGAATTTCAGCGCTTTGAGCGGTGCGTTCTTCAAATAAATCTAACTCTTCTTCAATTAGGTTTTCCAATCGACCAAGGCTGATAAAATCGTAAATAGGAGTAACACCTTCTTCACCTTCGAAGGTTGGTTTTGTCTTGGTTCGGTTTTTCATGCTGACCTCTATTTAATATTTGGAGAGTGGTTAGCATATCCACACTTTCAAATAATCACTTGACATTCGGGGAGAACTATTTAGCATTTTAGGCATGGCGCAATTTCTTCTACGCCTAATTGGGTCTGCAAGGCATGGCCTGATTAGCTATAAAGTGGGAGTTGATGTAGGGTTTTTAAGGAGCTCTAAGAGGTGACGGATATGAGTAACGCTGAAAATGTTTATCCTATTGATAGTCAATGGCTAATCGATGTAATTTTAAATTATGGCTACACCCTAGAAGACATCTCAAGCGTTATAGGCATCAAGGTAACAGCGAACAATACTCAAAGATTGCCTCTGCACAAAAACAATTCATTACTAGAGTGGCTTTCTCAAATTTTAGGGGATAGGTATTTCGGGCTTAAATTAGCAAGAACGATTCCCGCTACTGTTTTTGGCGGTGCAACGGCTTTGGGGTATCACTCGGAAAACCTGGAAGAGGGTATACTAAACCTAGTCAGTTACTCGCATAGTATATCTCCAGCCATTGAATTTGAGCTCACGGTAAGTGAGGGTATCGCGAAGCTGACGTATTTCAATCACCTACCACCAGAACTTTATTCGATACAAGATCATGAACTAACTGCCGCACAATGCGTTTATTCTTTCAGGTTGATACTGCATGAGAATTGGCAACCGCTAAAGGTTGAGTTTAGCCACGCAGAGCCAGAATCACTTTCAGAATACAAATCAATATTCGGGGATAAGGTATTTTTTAATGCAGGTTCGTCATCTGTTTATTTCGACGAATCACTCCTTAAGCATAAAGTGGCGAGTGCAGACCCTTACGTACAAGAAATTATTAAAAAACAGGTCATTGAACTCACAAAAAGCATTTCTAAAGATCAGGCACTCCCATCCTTAGTCCGCCACTTTATTACTAAATGTATTGGAACCGACCAATGCAATGTAGTGGATGCTGCTCTCGAACTTTGTATGTCGAGAAGAAACCTAACCAAGAAACTTGCTGCTTATGGCACCTCATTTACTTCAATAAAAGGAGAGGTCACTTTATTCTTAGCAAAACAAGCACTAAGCTCTACACAGACCCGTATTAGTGATATTTCGCTGAATCTTGGCTATGCGGATCTCAGCTCCTTTGATCGCTCATTTAAAAAGCTAACGGGTCTTTCACCAAGAGATTACCGGCACAACAAGTTAGATGAGAGCTAGTTATTAACATCCTTGAATGTCAGCGTGTAAGCTCTCGATATTGTTTGGGCGGCATCTCTGCCCAGCGTTTGAATGCTCTGCGAAAACTGGTCGTTTCAGTGTAGCCCAACACTTGGGCTATTTTTTCAATCGTCATGCAAGTATTTAATAAGTAGCTTTTGGCTAGGTCAAAGCGGACTTCTTCTACGATGAGCCTCAGGCTGCTGCCTTCGCTCGCTAATTTTCGACGCATATTGCGACTACTCATGCCCACTTCTGCGGCTAGTTCAGATTCACTAGGGAAGTGATTAGGGCGTCTTACAAGCAACTGACGTATCCGTCCGACCATTCCTTCGTCGCTCACATGTTCGGCTAAAATTGACTGGCATAGTTTCTCGCTCATGCTGGCGTTGAACTTATTCGCCTGAAGGACTGGAAGCTCTACCACGCTGCTTTGAAACACTAGGGATGTGGTTTCTGAATCAAAGGAAATAGGACATCTGAAAAGACGTTCATATCTCTCATGATACGAAGGTTGGGAGTAAGCGCATTTCATAGATACTGGAAATACTGCGTGGCCCACCAATGCTCGTGTCATATTGAGCATTCCTGAGAATAATTCCTCTACGGAAAATCTATACTGTTGAGGTGTCAATAAAAACGGCGGTACCACATGAATCTCAACCCTATCTCCATTCGAAACTAACGTTAATTCCAGTAGGCTTTGTGCTGCTCGGTGATACTTGCCCCCAACCTCGATAGCATCACCTAAAGTTTCACAGCTAAGCATGGCGTAGCCCAAAATACCAAATGTTGATAAGTCTTCTTCACAACCTATCGTTAACCCAAGTGCCGGATCACCGCTGTATTGATAAGCTCTGTCGATAATAGCCAACGTTTGACGATAGCTTATCCAGTAACTCTCATTTTGAAGGTCTGATTCAGACAAGTTTAGTCCAGCCAATATCGTCTCTAACTTCACTCCCTTCTCTGAAAGCATGCTTAATAATAGCGTTGTCATTTGTGTCGGTAGCAACCAGTTGTCTGGCGTTCGTCCAGTTTTAATAGGAATCTCTGGCATAGGAAATTACTTTGAATTGATTGTGGTTTTAACGGCAACTAATTCACTAAGCTTAATACACTTTGTCCGAAAATGATATGGTATGGACCGATGAAAACCTGTTTCGATTTGATGTTCACACCGATAATTACAAACTCAAATTTCAACAACAAGTAGTGAAAAACGAGAGGCATCGGGTATGAAACTATTGATCGTTGGCGGTTGTGGGCAACAGGTACAACCGGCCATTAACTATCTTCTTGAGCAAGATACCTTTTCTACAATTGTGATTGGTGACATCAACTTCGATGCGGCCAAACAATTGGTTGAAGAAAGGAATAACAGCAAGCTGATTGCACGCCATATCGACGCACTCAATTACGAGCAGCTAGTTGATGAAATGTCGGATGTTGATGTTGTTTACAACGCCTCGGGGCCTTATTACCTGCTAGGTCTGAAGGTTCTGGAAGCAGCTATCGAAGCGGGTAAACATTATGTGGATTTCTGTGATGATGCTGAGCCGACTCTGGAAATGATCAAACTCTCAGATAAGGCTGCTGCCGCAGGCATTACAGCCATTGTTGGATTAGGAGCCACTCCAGGCTATTCCAATCTATTGGCGATGCAAGGTGTCGCCCAACTGGATAAAACTGAGGAGGTCAATATATGTTGGCACAGCTCGATGCACGAGCCCTCTGGCATCGCTTCGCTCGAACACATGTTTCATATTATGAGCGGTGATGTTATCCAGTTTCTTGACGGTGAAAGCGAGCTTGTCCCTGCTTTGTCTGAGATGGAACTGGCAGAACAATTTGATACGCCTGAGCGAGTTATGTATTCAGCTTTTGTCGGTCATCCAGAACCCGCTACGCTACCTAATTACATTACAGGTGTTGAGCAAGTGACCTGTAGATATACCGATACCATGGAGATGCTAGGCCTCTTTTTGGGGGTTCAGCAAATAGGTTTTCTCTCTAATGAGCCTGTTGCGCTCAAGGGTGGAGCAGTATCTCCGGCTAGTTTGCTTGCCGTTATGCTTAACAACATTCCTCATGAAGAAGTACCAGAAGATGAAAAGTTTGGTTTTGGTATCGATGTCATCGGGCAAAAAGACGATGAAGATGTGACCATTCGGTATGACGTTAAAGCCGTTGCGGATCTAACTGCTCTTACAAGTATGCCCGCTGCATTGGGTGCAGAGTTGCTTGCTCGCGGTGATATTACTCGCCTTGGTGTTTTTCCACCGGAAGGTTGCGTTGAGCCGAAAAGCATCATTGAGCCAATGAATTCAATGAAGTTGCTTAACTTAAGTGTTGAAAAAATCTAATTATAGGAGAATGAATATGAAATTATTGATCGTTGGCGGTTGCGGTTTACAGGTTCAACCAGCCATAAACTATCTTCTAGAGCAGGATGAAATTTCTACGATTATTATTGGTGATATTAATATTGATGCTGCCCTCAAGCTTGTTGAGGATCAAAATAACAGTAAGCTGCTAGCGCAGCATATTGACGCGCTTAATCACAAGCAGTTGGTACAGGCAATTTCTGAGGTTGACGTTGTATTCAATGCCTCTGGCCCCTACCACTTGTTAGGTGTAAAGATTTTAAAAGCCACAATCGAAGCGGGTAAGCATTATGTTGACTTCTGCGATGATACTGAGCCGACTTTGGAAATGCTCGAGCTGTCTGAACAAGCTGCAGCCAAAGGTGTCACAGCTATCGTTGGCCTGGGTGCTAGCCCTGGTGCAACCAATCTGATTTCCATGCACTGTGCAGCGATGCTAGATCAGACTGAAGAGGTCAATATGTACTGGCACATCGGTAAGGGCGAGCCATCAGGCCCAGCCGTATTAGATCACCTGTTACACATTATGAGTGGTGATGTTATTCAATTCATCGATGGCGAGAGAAAGCACGTGCCTGCGCTGTCAGGTCTTGAACCTTTTAAAATGCCAGGGATCGACGAAGAAATGCATAGCGTTTTTGTTGGTCATCCTGAGCCTTCTACTCTGCCAGACTATATCCCAGGAGTGCGTCAGGTGGTTAGTAAATTCACCAATGTTCCGGATGAACTTAGTTTTTTTATGGCGATGCAAGAGTTTGGGCTTTTCTCTACAGAACCGGTTGATGTGAAGGGAAATAAAGTTGCACCTCGAAGCATGTTGATCGAGTTGCTGGCAAAAATTGCCAAAGAAGAAGAGGTCGCAGAAGGTGTGGACACGGGTAGCTGCATCGTGATTGATGTAAAAGGCCAAAAAGACGGTAAGGCAACGACTGTTCGTATCATAGGTAGGGGTAATATGCCCATGCTGACAAGCATGCCTGCTGCTTTAGGTGTGGTATTACTTGCCCGAGGAGAAATTACCCGTCGCGGAGTTTTCCCACCTGAAGGCTGTATTAAGCCGGAAAGTATCATGGAACCCCTAGAAGCAATGGGTGTAAGTCCGGAAATACATATTCTCTGATATAAGCGACTAATTAGGCTTTTAGAGGCAATTGTCAAGATAAAAGTAGCCATCTTTGAGCTCAGTACTAGCGTAGTTCTGGTAACTAAGATAGTGCATCAGGACAGTTTCTTGAAACTTCAGATTCTTAAGGGTTTTAACTATGTCAGCAGATGATACGAAAGAAATACTACATAAAGTAGAAGCGCCGAAATGGGCACAAACGTTTTTTGATGTTTCAACTAAACTTAGCGAAGATTTTTTAGGTGGCCCAAAGCTACTTAAGACTGCCTGGGTTGTCAATTTTCATAAAATCATTACCTTATTCCTAATTTATGGAATGATGAATTATTACCAGAATTTTTCAACGTCTGCTTGGGTATACCTTGCACTGCATGGTGTATATGGCTATTGCTGGTTGATTAAAGATTTCGGTTTTAGAGATGGTAACTTTCAGTCGCGTGTGACTTTTGGTGGAGCTGTCATGGTTTATGTGGCGTTAATTGCGTGGTACTGGTTATTACCTTGGTTGTTTATCTCAGGAAACGTTCAGCCTTCGAACGAGATGTTGGCTTTCGCCATTGCACTTCACACCCTTGGCGTTACATGGATGATTTCTGCCGATTGCCAAAAACATTTTAGCCTTAAATACCGTCGTGGATTAATCACTGAAGGGGTTTTCAAGTATACGCGAAATCCAAACTTTCTCGGTGAAATTATGATCTATGGCGCTTATGCCTTCTTGGTTGATCATTGGATTGGCTATTTGGTATTAGCGTATGGTTGTACTGTGTTTCTTTCTCGTATGTTAGTTAAAGACGCCTCAATATCCCGTTACCCTGAGTGGCCAACGTATAAGGCCCAATCTTCCTTGCTCATTCCTTGGAAAATGTTCATCCCTTTCAAGTAGTAAGAGCCATATCCCCTAGATTTAGTAAGTATTTATGAGGAAATTAGTTGTGACTAAAAAGACTGAGAAATTAGCCAATAAAGTGAAGTTTACTCACTCAGATCCTTTTTTTACCGTGCCTATCAAAACGGTAAAAATAAGCAGTGGTGATGTTGATTTACCCATTTTGTATTTTGATAACACAACCTTTACGGCTTTGTTTAGAGCTGATGATGACGCCGTAAATGAATTGCTTGAAGGCACCGGCTTGGAAGCAGCAATTAGAGTGGGTGGTAAACCTATTGTGGTGATTTCATGCTTTGAGTATCGCTCGACGTCTATCGGGGCATATAACGAAGTCGGCATTGCTATTCCAGTCAATCCAAAAGGGCGAGGTCGTGGTGTAAAGGCCTGGGTTGACCTATTTGGTAAGGCAGACAGTAGAGAACAGAGCTTTTATGTGGTCGACCTTCCAGTAAGTACAGATGCTGCCTGTAATGCGGGTAAAGAAATATGGGGTTATCCAAAATTCACCGCACCGATTTCATTCTCACTTTCGGGAAATCAGTTTAGTTGTGAAATAACGGACCCAGAAACTAGTCAAAATATTATGAGCCTGAAGGGTAAATCACAATCATTGTTCCCTTGGATGTCTATAGACCTCGCCTCCGTGTCGTTTCTTAATGACGAGACATTACGGACTCACGTAAATGTAAGAGGCGGAAATTGGGTCAGAACTAACTGGGGTCTTCAGTTAAAGGTTGGAGAGCTCGATCACCCGATGGCTAAGCGTCTTAAAAAGCTTGGGTTAGATGGTAAAAGTCCCATAGTTGCTTTGTCATCTGATCGTTTTCAGTCGCGTTTGAATGAAGGTGGTCGCTACCAATTAGTTAAAACATAGACGAAGTAGAGGCTTATCTATGTATTTATTTTCGTCTAGGCCTCAATAGCCTAGATGAAATATAAACCCGCTTATTATTGCAACACACGGCAAAGCTAGAGGAATAAAAAATGATTGAGTCACAGCCAAATACACCATCCGCAATTGCAGACTTTAATACGACCATTGACCCTGTTGAAGAAATCTATCGTTTGCAACGAAATGCTTATTTAGAAAAACCGGTTTGTGGCATTGAAGAGCGAAAAAATAATCTCATAAAACTCGAAAAAATAATCCTAGATAACCAAGATGTGATTGTAAATGCGATTTCTGAGGATTTTGGAAATCGTTCAGCAAATGAAACCAAGCTTGCCGAGATATTCCCTTCAGTTGATATGCTTCGATATTGTCGAAAGAATTTGAAGAAATGGATGAAGCCACAAAAACGTAGTGTATCCGTTTGGTTTAAGGGTGCTAAGAACACAGTGATACCCCAACCTAAGGGGGTTGTTGCTGTTATTGTTCCTTGGAATTATCCATTGTACCTGTGTATTGGGCCGCTTGCTTGTGCCATGGCTGCAGGGAATCGTTGCATGGTTAAGATGGCTCGTAACTCAAGTCGTCTATGTAATCTTTTGGATTCATTGATTAGCAAGGAGTTCGATAAGAATACGCTCGCTATCATTCCCGAGGTTTCGCCTAGCCAATTTACCAAGCCTGCCTATGATCACATTGTTTTTACGGGTTCACCTGAAGTCGGTAAGACAGTGATGGAGGTTGCATCTAAGAACTTAGTACCCGTTACACTTGAGCTGGGTGGGAAATCCCCTACGATCATTTGTGATGATTATGATATGAAAAAAGCAGCGAAGAGAATGCTGTTTGCAAAGTATTTGAATGCGGGTCAAACATGTGTAGCACCAGACTATTTGTTTATTCCAGAGGCTAAACAAGAAGAGTTCATAACACATGCTAAGAAAATCTTAAAAGCAAGATACAAGGGGCTTTCAGATAAGTCTTATACCTCAATAATTGACGGTAAAGCCTATAAGCGATTAAGAGATACCATGGATGATGCTGTTGCTAAGGGGGCCAAACTGATAAACCTATTTGGTGATGCAGGCTTTAATGATGAAGAGCAGAGAGTTTCTCCTCATTTGGTTGTTGATGTAGACGAATCAATGACGATTATGAAGGAAGAAATTTTCGGACCACTACTGCCTATTAAAACCTACAAAAGCCTGGAGGATGTGCTCGTTTATATACAGACCAATCATCGTCCATTGGGCTTATATCTATTTACTAATGACAGCAAAATTCAGAAGCAGATAATAAATAACACGAGTTCAGGAGGTGTGGCGATAAATGATTGCGCCTTACAAGCAGCCCAGCACGATTTGCCGTTCGGTGGTGTCGGGAATAGCGGTATGGGGCACTATCATGGAACCGAAGGCTTTTACGAATTTTCAAAGTTGAGACCAGTCTTTAAGCAGCACTCAGTTAGTTCATTGTCCATGCTGTATCCGCCATATGGTAGAGCATTCAACTATATCTACAGTTTGATGGTCAAAGGAAAGCGATAACTAACGTGAGTTGAGATCAGAGTGTAATCTAAATGTTCTTTCGTTTACTGGTAGAAGGATGATATGCCATTCCCAGATTCTCATTTGTTAACGCTAAGAATAATTTCCTAGTTTATATTCACTACATTAAATCGATAGGTTATCAGAGCTATCAAATTTCTTGGCATGTCAATAAGGAAGTAAAAAAATGAAAAGGCCCGTTAGAGTTGGAGTCACTGGCGCATCTGGAAGTATTAGTCAATCGTTGCTTTTTAAAATGGCATCAGGTGAAATGTTTGGTAAAGATCAGCCAGTAATTTTGCAGTTAATTGAGTTGCCTCAGTGTATGAATAAGCTACGCGGAGTTGCAATGGAGCTTGAGGATTGTGCGTACCCATTACTTCACACGATTAGCCTTCACGACACTGCTGAAGAAGGGTTTAATAGTGTGCATTTTGCACTACTAATTGGTTCAACTCCACGTGGTCCGGGAATGGAGAGAAGCGACCTGATATCTCTTAATGCGGAGATTTTTTCTAAACAAGGCAAAGCACTTAGTGATTTCGCCAATCCTGATGTAAGAATACTTGTGGTTGGAAACCCAGCCAATACAAATGCGCTTATTGCTAGTCGAAATGCCCCGAAGTTGAACCCGTCACAATTTACAGCTCTTACTCGGCTGGATCATAATAGAAGTAAAGGCATTCTCGCTAATTACACTGGCGTAAACGCGAAAGATATAAAGAATGTTTTCGTTTGGGGGAACCATTCTACGACTATGTATCCAGATCTAGCTCATGCTGACATTCATGGCAGTCCAGCGCTGTCTCAAGTCGCTAGACAGTGGTATGAAGAAGAGTTTATCCCTAAGGTTCAAAAAAGAGGCGCCGCAATAATTGAAGCCCAAAATCGATCCAGTGCAGCGTCAGCTGCCCAAGCGATTACTGATCATGTAAGAGATTGGTATTTAGGAACACCTCCAGGGGAGTTCGTGAGTATGGGTATCGTTAGTGACGGCAGTTATGGTGTTGAAAACGGAATCGTATTCTCGTTTCCTGTCCGTTGTGATTATGGCCGTTACCAGATTGTACAGGGACTAGAAATTGACGAATTTAGTCAGAACATGATCGATATTACTGAGAAAGAACTACGTAGCGAACGCGATATAGTTAAAGACTTGTTACCCAAAGAGACTGAAGAGCCTCATTCTAAACTCAGTATTTGTCTACGTTCAGGTGTAACGCTTTATGCCGATGGTGCCGGGCCTGAGGATGGGGCTGCGTATTTAAGAACAGATCGTGTTATATAACATTCATATCACGCATTTGACTTAGTTTAGTATCGTCTCGTTGATGTTTGGGGGTAGGGTGGATGTCCGCTACCTCATCGAATTCGAACTTATGAATTAAGTTCATACTGCAAGATTGTTGATTAGGAATTATCCGATTCAAGGATAGTTTTTCCGATAATTAAACGCTCTGACTAGGTCCTACCATATGGAAATTAAGTTGATACGGTATTGAAGGAGGCTTACAGCTAGGAAATAATTCTAAGACCAAAAAACGATTTACTTAGCCACTGCTCGCAATGTTCAAAATATTCCGGTTTTTATTCAGTGGTTAATGGCTTCATTGTAAATATTTGGCCATTAAAATATAGAGAAAGGACAAAAAAAAACTGTCGTCCTTTTCGTCTCAGGTGTGTGGCCAGATACATAAATAGGAAAATTAAAATTACTGTTATCATCAGATATAAGAAACTTCAAATTATCTATTACTTATCATGTAACTGTTAGAGGTGATGTCTATGAATCGTGTTCCATTAATTGTTGGTTTTGGTGGATATGGCCCCGCAGGGAGAAGCTCTTTTCATCATGCTTATATCAGAACTGTGATAGAAACGTTATCCGAAGAACAATCCGAAAGAACGATACTAGGCTTAGCAACAATGATGAAGCTTGTTAAGGTTGTAGATAATTATTTTATCGATTCTTCCGGTAATACCTTATCAAAAGAACAGGTAGTATCTAGATATAAAATAAAGGTGATAGAAGGAAGTTTGGTGCGAAAGCTTGAAGACGCGGAGCTTGAAACTAGCTGTAGAGAAAATGCCGACGTAAGTGTGGCAGGACAGTTACCAAAAGGCTTTAAGCCTGGAGATTACTACTCTTCTCGTTATCATCCAAAAGGTCTTCAAATGACTATTTTGGCGGCGAGTGACGCAGTCAAATCCATAGGCATCGACTGGGATGAAATACTCTCTAAGATTGACCCAAGTCAAATTTCTGTATATGCAGGTAGTGTGATGAGCCAACTTGATGAGCATGGATTTGGCAATGTCATGCAAGCGCGCCTAAAAGGTAAAAGAGTAACGGCGAAAGGGCTACCTCTGGGCTTGAGTTCGATGCCAGCTGACTTTATCAACGCGTATGTATTAGGCACAATGGGGAAAACAGGGAGTGCAGTTGGAGCTTGTGCTACGTTTCTTTATAATCTCGATAAAGCGGCTTCAGATATACGTAATGGAACCAGCGAGCTTGCTATTGTCGGGAATAGTGAAGCACCTATAACCCCGGAAATAGTCGAGGGTTATAGTGCGATGAGTGCTTTAGCAACAAACAAAAAGCTGGCCGCATTAGATGATAAACATTCGATCGACTATCAAAATGCTAGTCGGCCTTTTGGAGATAATTGTGGGTTTATTTTATCTGAGTCAGCTCAATATGTAGTATTAATGTCTGATGAATTAGCCTTAAAAATTGGAGCGGATATACATGGATCAGTTGGCGATGTGTTTATAAGTGCCGATGGATTTAAAAAATCTATATCTTCGCCAGGTCCAGGAAACTATATTACTGTATCTAAAGCTGTTATTTCTGCTCAAAAAAAGCTCGGAGATGATTGCGTTAGCAACTTTAGCTTTGTTCAAGCTCATGGCTCAAGTACGCCGCAAAATCGTGTATCCGAATCTCAGATTCTAAGTAAAGTTGCCAAGTCTTTGGGTATAAGTTCTTGGCCTGTAACAGCTATTAAATCCTATGTTGGTCATAGTTTGTCCCCTGCGTCAGCTGATCAGGTAATAAATTCTCTAGGTGTATTCAAGTATGGCGTGATTCCGGGCATTAAAACCATCAAAAATATTGCATTTGATGTTGAACAAGAAAATTTAGCCATCCTAACTAAAGATTTGTCTCAACAATTTGATGTTGCATTTATCAACGCCAAAGGTTTTGGTGGTAATAATGCAACAGCTTATTTAGTCTCACCTGATAAAACAATTGAGCTACTTCGTGAAAAACACAAACCAGACTGTTTAACAGCCTACTTCAAAAAGCGTGACTCGGTAAGAAAGCAGGCTGAAGAGTATGATACAAAAGCACTAAACGGTGCTTTAGCCGCCACCTATAAGCAATTAGAACAAGCTGTTAAAAATAATGAAATATTCATATGCAAAGAGTACATAGATTTCGGAGGAGCATTACCCAGAGTTCTTCTTTGATACTATCTTAAGTTTAGTTACGGCTTTTTTAGTTCATGTACCGGTTTCTTAATCGGAACGCTGTTTCCTAGTGTGGTAAATAACCGCCATAAAATATTTAATTTAATGTAAGCGTGAGAGCATCCCACATACAGTAAAATTAACGAAGATGTAAACTTACATTCCAAGACAATAACTCATTCAGACTTTCATCATCGTCGCGCTCACTCAGCACATTAATAACATGATGCAGATAATCGAATGGCACTAAGTTATTAGCTTTCGCTGTTTCAACAATACTGTAAAGAATACTGTAAAGAATACTGCTGGCATCTGCACCACTTGCGGTGTTTGAGAACAGCCAATTCTTTCGTCCAATGACAAAGGGTTTTATCGCTCTTTCAGCTCGATTATTATCGATATTTAGCTGGCCGTCTTCGAGATAACGGATAAGCTTAGGCCATTGATTTAAGCTATAGGCGAGCGCTTTACCTAGTGCAGATTTCGGTGGTACTTGTTTAATCGATTTATCCAACCATGCTTTATACTCTTCAAGTAAAGGTGTTGCGTGTTCTTCTCGGTAAGCTTGTTTTTCGGCTGGCGCCTTATCTTTAATCAGCGCCTCAATACGATACAGCTTTTTGATGTGGCTCATCCCCAAGTCGCTTTACCTGCTTTGGGATTGCCTTTACTTTGTGCTATATCAGCTTCTTTGAATTTATGGCGAGCATGTGCCCAGCATCCTGCCAATATTGCATCCGTAGGTTGATAACCATCCACCTGTAAATAGCCTACCAGAGGGTGTCGAAGGTGTGCTTTGCGGAGCAATTACTCACTGTATATTTCGCTTTTTTTTACGGTAATGTCCGTTTTGTTTCACATCGGCAGACCAAAAAAAGGACTGCTTTGCTACTCATAGCCAGCGGTATTTCGACACTCGAAAAGGGAGCGCTAATGCTCCAGCCTGTGTGAAAACTGTGGTTCAGTTTTTGCTATGAATAGTTCGTAAATATAGCAAAATAAATGAGTACGTATCACTTTCAAAACGAGAAATTTGGTATAATCTTTAACAGCTTAAACAAGGAAGTGTAGCTGTTATGTCCCATCACATTAAAGGCAAGAACCGAGCTCAGGCGACATTCTTTCCAGAAGTTTTAGATGACTTCGTCAGTACAGAAATCCTGTCAGAGTAATTGATTATTTTGTTGATGAACTCCCCTTGAATGAACTGGGCTTTCTTGGCGTTAAGCCAAAGGATACCGGTAGACCTGGTTATCATCCAGCGATGATGCTTAAGTTATACCTCTACGGCTACCTGAATCGTATTCAATCTTCACGTAGATTAGAGCGAGAGGCCAATCGAAATATTGAGCTGATGTGGCTCACTGAACGACTTGCGCCAGATTTTA
>Ga0209290_1000308_pt1 | contig 41283 bp, 34 predicted proteins | sample EN1Hudsemesocosm_2_FD_184632 | JGI IMG/M metagenome (GOLD analysis project Ga0209290, IMG submission 184632) | Methane-oxidizing microbial communities from mesocosms in the Hudson Canyon - EN10B Hudson Canyon (SPAdes) (version 2) | ecosystem: Environmental > Aquatic > Marine > Cold seeps... | reverse complement strand
AGGCTATCAACTCTGTGTCGATCTGGATCACTGGATTCGTCGTAGAGTGAGAATGGCTTACTGGCGACAGTGGCGGAAACCACGAACCAAGGTAAGAAACTTGATGAAACGAGGCGTGCATGTGAAGTCAGCAGTTGCGTGCGGTATTACCAGCAAAGGGCCATGGCGTAGCGCTAAAACTCCAGGGATCAATCAAGCATTGTCTAACGACTACTTGAAATCTGAGGGGCTTTATTCGTTGCGTGATGGTTGGATTAAGCTTCACTATCCTAAGTGAAACGCCCTGTGCGGAGCCGCATGCAGGGTGTTGTGGGGGCTGAGGGTTAGATACCCTCGGCTACCCGATTAAATTACTCAATGAATTCGACCTCAACGCGAGATATATCCACAGAACTATCTAGACCGTTAAAATCTGACAGGTCATCAGCAACACTCTGGGTATCTTGTACTTGAGTGTACATATCAGGTCCTGGTAAATAGTCAGAAGATCTTCCTGTGGAGCTAGTCATATAAACGCCCGCAACAAACTGTGTTTCTGGCGTAATTTCAGCCAGATGAGACAACCAACTTTTTTGGACTATAAATGTAATACTGTCTTCGCTTGTTTCGAACTCGATACCGCCGGGCAATAATGGAGACAATCCATTTACCCCCACATATTGATACAATTGAGCCTCTAAGTTGATAAGGTTTACGACCCTCTCATCGCGTCCTGAGTGAATATAGTCAAGTAACAATAATATGTCGCCATCATTAACTATACCGTCGCCATTAACATCGAAACTAAGTGACCAGTAATACAGCTGGCTTGACTCACTAAATGACGCATAATCGACGATAATTTCAGCTGGCATAGACTCTACAAAAATAGTAGCTTCTATTTCACCTTCATACTCTACATTACCTTCAGCTGGAATAATGATGTCTTTGCTATCACTACAGCCAGTCAAGCCTATGATAAGGAAAATAAGTAATATAATTTGTTTCATAAATACCATGATGTACGATGAATGATTTAACATTTGAATCTACGTCACCAAGTCATAATTACTAATGTCGTAGTATTTTTTCGATTCATTTTAAAAATTAAATAAATCCTACACCATTACTGATTTCTATTGAAGGTAACAAAAAAATCTATTCGACTAATGCGACTTAGGTCGCCTATCATTTTATTTTTCTCTCTATTATCTTATTGTTTTAACAACCTATTTTTGTTATTTTTGCTAGGTTCTATAAATAACCGACAGGAAGTCGTCATTTATATGAACGTTATTTCTTCTTAAACTAAAGGATTAGTTTTATGGATGATATTCCAAAGCCCCTCCCTGCCAATCCCTCGCGCTTTATGGATCAGCTTCGTGCTTTTATGCGAAGCAAACAATTAGCGTACAAAACAGAAAAAACGTACTGTTTTTGGATCAGACGATATATTCGATTTCATGAACTGCGGCACCCCCGTGACATGGGAAAACAAGAAGTTGATGCGTTTCTGAGCCACTTAGTATTAAAAGGCAATGTCGTTATCAATACACAAAAAACTGCACTTAATGCGCTTGTATTTATGTATAAACAATTTCTTAGCATCGATTTAGGTGTGCTTAATTTTAAAACGAGCAATAGACCTCAAACTATTCCGACTGTATTTAGCCATCATGAAGCTATTGATGTGTTAGACAAACTCGATGGCATTTTCTTAATGATGGCGAGTTTAATGTATGGCTCCGGTTTACGTGTCATGGAGTCTGTTCGTTTACGGGTTCAAGATGTCGATTTTTCTGCTAATTGTCTGGTGATACGTGAGTCTAAGGGCAAGAAATGGCGGCGCACACTTTTACCTAAATCACTGGTATCGCCTTTAAAAAATCAAATCAACTTTGCACTCGCGTTACATGCTAAAGACTTGGAAGAAGGCTTTGGCCAGGTATACCTTCCCGGCGCTTTATCTAGAAAATTTCCTAACGCGGAAAAACAACCTGCTTGGCAATTTGTTTTTCCTGCGCATCATCTAGCTAAAGATCCGCGCTCTAATGTGATGCGTCGTCATCATATTGGTGAACGTCAAATTCAGAGAAAGGTTAAAAAGGCTATTGAGCAATGCAAAATTTATAAGAAGTCTGGCTGCCATACTTTTCGGCATAGCTTTGCGACCAACCTTCTACGAGCGGGTGTCGATATCAGAAATATTCAAGAAATGATGGGCCATACGAACATTTCAACCACTCAAATTTACACCCACGTTGTGGGCGTACAGGAGCGAGGAGTTGTGAGCCCTATCGATATTAAATGAGGATACTTACATTTAAGAGATGGTACTAACTCTCAAGAGATAGCACTAACGCTCAAGAGATTGAATTAGTGCTTGCATAAAAGCGGATGCATCGGCACCGCTTGCGGCACGATGATCAAAGCTCAGGGAGAGCGGAATGATGCGCCCTACTTCGACGTTGCCTGCTTTAACAAGCGCTTCTTCTCGAATTTTTCCGACACCGACAATGGCAACTTGTGGCGGTACAATAATGGGCGTGGCGTAGCGGCCACTTAATGTGCCGAAGTTACTTAAGCTGATAGTTGCACCAAGTAGCCTTTGAGGCTTTATACTTCGTTCGTTCACTTGCTTTATCTGCTTGTTCATAATGTCACGAATACGATCATTTTCAAGCGTCTGAATATGCCTGATCACAGGTACAAACAAGCCATCTCTTGCGTTTACTGCTATTCCTAAGTTCACATTTTCAAACAGCTGTACCGTCAGGCTTTCTTCATCAAACCAGGCATTCAATAAAGGCACTTTTTGAGTAGCGTAAATAAGCGCTTGAATAAGTCGCAGTGTAATATCTTCTTCATTATTCCAATGCGGAATCTGTGCGTCATCAAATAAGGTAACCGAAGGAATATGTTGGTGAGACTTTGTCATGCTTTGCGCCATGACCTTCCGCGCACCCGTTAATTTAATAACCTTGTTATTTCCACCTTTTTCATAATTTGGTTTGGCATCGGCTCCCCTAGCATGTTTATGTTCAAATATTTTGAGCAAATCATGCTGAGTTAATGCTCCATAATTTTGTTCTTTTAGCTCACTTTCCAGCCCTAACTTTTTAGCAAAAGCCATAAGCTCCGGCGTTGAGGCAGATGAAATTATTTTTTGGGTAATCTTCTCTTGCGAGTTAGCTTTTAGACTCGCTTGATGATCAACATTACTTTCATATATAAGCTCATATATATCATGTTCAGCTTCGTGCGAGGCTGTTTTCAACTCCCCTACTACAGATACACTTTCTTGTTTTATTGCAGTACTGTTTTGAGTTTGCTTTGTTTTTTTAGCAAGGTGTTCTTCAAATACTTTTGCTGTTTCGTACTCATATAAAGCCTGCCCTACTGCAACTGTATCGCCCTCTTTTACTATTAATTTTGTAACGATGGCTTTAGCAGGTGACGGTATTTCTACCACCGCTTTTGCGGTTTCGACCAAGAGTATGAGTTGATCAAGCTCGACACCCCGACCCTCTTCAACTTTCCATTCAATAATTTCTGCTTCCTGCAAGCCTTCACCTAGATCTGGCAATTTAAAGACTGGCATGACCCACCTCCTGTGCCTCATTTAATTGCTCAAAACCACATGTTTCTATCGCTATGTCGACAATTTTTTCAACGCTGGGTAGATAATAATTTTCATTTTTGAAGTAAGGCATAATCGTATCGTAACCGGTTATTCTTGATACCGGTGCTTTAAGAAATGGAAAGGCTTGCTCAGACACGGTGGCTGCAATCTCAGCACCCACGCCGCAAGTACGCGCGGCTTCATGAATAACCATACAGCGACCTGTCTTATTCACCGAGTTAACGATTGTTTGATGGTCAAGGGGGGAAATACTGGCCACATCGACGACCTCACAAGAAATACCTTTTTCTTGCAGCACCTCTGCGGCTTTCATGGTTTCAACAATCATTGCGCCCCATGAAACGAGTGTCATATCCTTACCTTGTTTCAAGATAAAACAACAGTCTAAGGGCATCCCTTCTCCGTTATTTTCAATTTCACTCTTTGAGATACGATATATTCGCTTTGGTTCGAGAAATATAACTGGGTCGTTAGAGCGTATTGCAGACAAAAGCAGGCCATACGCCCGTTTCGGTGAACTAGGTATAACGACACGCAAACCTGGGACATGAGCAAAAATGGCTTCGGTACTTTCACAGTGATGTTCTGGTGCGTGAATGCCACCACCATAGGGTGCACGTATCACCAAGGGACAAGTTAAACGCCCGCGCGTACGGTTGCGCATTCTGGCTGCATGCCCTATCAATTGCTCTAAGGCTGCGTAAATAAAACCCATAAATTGAATTTCGGCCACAGGTCTTAATCCTTGCGTGGCCATCCCAATCGTCATACCCGCTATCATAGTTTCAGCGAGCGGGGTATCCATTACACGTTTCACGCCATACTTATCTCTTAGATGGTCGGTTGCTCTAAAGACGCCGCCATTCACAGCGATATCCTCACCCAACACGACAACTTGATCACTTTCACTCATCGCATAGTCCAGCGCTAAATTAACCCCCTCAAGCAGAGATAGTTTTTGAGTGGTCATGTTAGTGTCACAGTTCTTAGCTATTTGATTCATGCTCAATGCCTCCTTGTGCGACGTTTTTTACCTTCAATCCCGAACTACTTAGAGCTTTACCCTCAAGCTCATGATCGACCAGAGGGTTTTTCTCTAAAGCAGATATCGATTTTAATTCAGCATATTGATCTTCTAAAGGTTTAGGTAAGCACTCGTATAAGTGATCAAACATTGACTCTGGTGATTCAGCCTCCTCCTCAAGGTAAGCTTCTACAGCTAGATTAATTTGATTGCCGACATGAGAAATTAATTTCTTTTCTTTAGCCTCAGACCATAGTTTTTCAGCAAGTAAGTATTTTTTGAGTCGCGCTATAGGTTCGTTCTTCCAGGCAGTTTGTAATTCATCTGCATCTCGATAACGGCTCGCATCATCTGCTGTAGTATGATCACCTAAGCGGTAAGTCACCGCTTCTATCAAGGTCGCGCCTTTTCCGGCATAAGCTTTTTTGAGGGCATGTTTAACGGCATATGAGACAGAAAAATAATCATTACCATCTACCACAATACCTTCTATTCCTGCACCTATCGCTTTCTGTGCAATGGTTTGAGCGCCACACTGAATGCGTCGTGGCGTAGAAATAGCCCATTGATTATTATTCACCACAACGACTAAGGGTAATTGCCATGCACCTGCCAGGTTCAATGTTTCTAAAAAGTCTCCTTTTGAAGTCGCGCCTTCACCACTGGTGACCACAGCAGCATGATGCTGACCGAGTGTTTTGAAGGTCACAGCCGCGCCCGCGGCATGCCCTAATTGTGTCGCAATTGGCACACAAACCGGAAAGTCCTGTCGGCAATTTTTAAAGTCACTCCCTCTTTCATGCCCCCCCCAATAAAGCAGTATCTCTTGTAGCGTCACACCTCTCAAGTATTGAGTACAGAAGTCCCTGTAATAGGGAGCAAACACATCTTCTTGCGCCATTGCCATCCCAATAGCCGTGCCTATGGCCTCTTGACCCAATATAGACGGATAAGTACCCAGCTTACCGGTACGCTGTAAAGCAATTGCTTTTTTATCAAAAGCACGAATTAAAACCATTATTTCATAGGCTTTGAGCATATCTCCTGAGTTACTAATTGAGTCAGGAAGAGCTTTTATCAAGCGGCCATCAGGCCCTAAAAATTGTTCAAACTTTATCGAAAAAGTTAACGTATCCATAGCTATACCTCATGCTGCTTCTACTTTGACTAAATGCAGTTTGTCTCGTGCCATATTGTCAGCAATTTCGCTTGTAGCTAATTGCTGTCTATCGGACTCGATGAAAATATGGCTTAAGGTATGATGGATTTGTGCAATTTTTTCCGTTATTTGTAGATCAGATTGTCCGTGATGAGTGAGTGAGGCATAAATAAGTCCACCAGAATTGATCACATAATCTGGGGCATAAAGAATCCCTTTGTTATGTAACTGTTGGCCTAAGTCAGGCCGTGTGAGTTGCACATTGGCTGAGCCCGCTACGATCATACAACCTAGTTGACGTATTGAGGTATCATTTATCACATTACTCAAACCGCAGGGTGCAAAAACAGCACAGGGTAATTGATGTATTTCTTCAGGAGATACAATTTCGGCAGAAAATTGCTTAAGTGCTTTCTCTATATTTGACTGGTTAATGTCTGCCACAATCACCTTGGCACCGGCTTCATAAAGCAGTTTTCCAAGTGCTGACCCAACATTACCAACACCCTGTATAGCGATACGTAAATCTATTACGTCATCTCTTTGTAATCGATGTTTTACGGCTGCTTTGATACCAGCAAACACACCTTTCGCAGTATATAATGAAGGGTTTCCTCCATCACTGGTACTGGTAACATGAGGCGTCACCTGCTTAATAATATCCATTTCATAGGCACTGGTACCTGAATCGATAGCCGTGATGTAACGACCATTCAATGAATCCACAAAACGCCCAAATTCAGTAAAGAGTTTCACGGGGTCATAGCTACCCTGAGGTTTCATGATCACTGCTTTGCCCCCACCTTGTGGCACATTCGCCAATGCAGCTTTATAGCTCATACCTCTGGCAAGGCTAATGACATCTTGTGTTGCTTGCGCTTCGTTAGCGTAAGTGATGAATCGACAGCCACCGAGTGCGGGGCCTAGTTGAGTATTATGAATGGCAATAAATGCTTTTAGACCGCTGGCAGCGTCGTCTCTAACGTGCAGCTCGTTTACCTGGTATTGATCCAGTAATTCAAACATGATGCTATCCTCTCTGAATAACTTACGTTTACTTAAATAGTATCCGGCTTGTGGCCAGGGATATTTAATATAAACAGTAAAAGGTGGTGACCTCGCGTTTATAGAGGAACGCGTATTAACCCATACTAGTTAAATACCAACATAGATTAATTTTTGTACAATAAAGTATACGCCTAGAATTAGGCAAAATGGAATGCTTGATAACAATCTGTTACCAGAACAGAAATTTCTGGGTTAAGTAAATTAAGCCTGTAGGCCGGAATAAATCCCGACCAATGAACACATAACACTTTGATTTATATAATTTAAACGATGGGTCGTTCAGCTCAAGTATGCCTTGCGATGATCTTAGGTGCTCTGATTTTCGACAATAAGCTGAATACACTTTGCGCATAAACAGCACTGGCTTTCGCCATATTGCGATATGGTTTTCTGCTGCTCGTCGCTTAAAACAAAGTCAGTGCACCAGCAGCTTAACTCTTTGGTTTCAGCTACTTTCTGGGCCAATAGATTCTGACAAGCATTTTGTTGTCCGCACTTGGGACAAACCCGCTCATCAGTGCCCTGATTAGTATTAGGCAATGTTTTTTTAGACAATATAGTTTTAGACAACATAGTTTTAAACAACTAAGGCTGTCGTCCGGTTCGCTTACGCGTAGACTTCTTGCCACGGCGCGTACCAAACTCTTTAGTCTTGTCGGAACGTACCTTTTTGACTCTTTGTTTTTCAGACAATTGTTTAGTTGGCGTAGCATAAGGGTTAGCACCCGATTTAAATTCAAATCGAATAGGTGTGCCTTTTATTTTCAATACCTTACGGAAGGTATTTTCCAAATAACGCTTGTAACTGTCTGGCAAGTCTTCTGTTTTTGAGCCATGCACAATAATAATCGGCGGATTTGAACCTCCTTGATGCGCAAAACGTAACTTGATCCGACGGCCTCTAACAACAGGAGGTTGATGGTCCGCAACGCTATCAACTAAGAGTTCAGTCAAGCGTTTTGTTTGCCATTTAGCAAACGCCGAAGCATAACCTTGGTCTATCGATTTATAAAGATCACCTACACCGGTTCCATGCTTGGCTGAAATAAAGTGCATCTCTGCATAATCAAGAAAAATAAGTCGACGCGACAACTCACGCTTAACTTCTTTTTTCTCCTCATGGGTCATACCATCCCATTTATTCACCGCCAAGACGAGTGCCCGGCCTGAGTCCATGGCAAAACCGATTAAATGTAAATCTTGGTCAACGACGCCTTCTCTCGCATCGATGACAATCACTACTACATTTGAATCTGCAATAGCCTGCAGGGTTTTGATAATAGAAAATTTCTCAACAGCCTCTTTTATATTTTTCCTGCGTCGAACACCCGCTGTATCGATTAAAGTATAAGGTTTTTCTCGGCGCTCATAGGGGATATACACACTGTCGCGTGTTGTGCCTGGCTGGTCATACACCACCACCCTCTCTTCGCCCAACAAACGATTAACCAAGGTTGACTTACCCACGTTCGGTCGGCCTACAATGCCTATTCGACAGCCATGGGTTTCATGTTCTACTGAGGTCTGCTCTGGAAAATCTTCCATTGCTTCTTCAATCAGTGCGTTCACACCGCGATTTTGGGAAGCGGCTGTCAAACGTAGTTTTTCCATCCCTAAAGCGTAAAAGTCATTCGCGACAACATCGGTATTCAAACCATCTACTTTGTTCACTACCAAGGTATAAGGTTTGCCAGTTTGACGTATATATTGCGCGATCTCCTGATCAACAGGCGTGAGACCATCTCTTGCATCTACCACAAAAAAGACCAGGTCAGCCTCAGCAATAGCCAGTAATGATTGTTCGGCCATAGCAGCATCAATACCGACTTCATCACCACTAATGCCACCGGTATCAACCGTGATGAATTTCTTTTCTAAACAGACTCCTTCACCATATTTTCGGTCACGGGTTAAACCCGCATAATCGGCAACGATAGCATCACGCGATTTGGTGAGTCGATTAAATAAGGTTGATTTACCCACATTAGGGCGGCCAACTAAAGCAATTACGGGGATCATTAGAACAGCCTTTTAAAGTTTTTTAGGGGTAGAATAATATTTTTTAAGCGCTTGCAGCGTTTCATCAGTTGAAAAATGTTTATAGGCTACAATATCGCCGGAACGTGCATAAACATAAAATTGTTTGCCTGAGACCAATATATTACCCATTACACCATCACTATCAGGCCGCTTTCGAGCTAGAGTATCACCATCCTGAACAGAGAGGACATGAAGATAGCCTTCAAGATCGGCCATCAAAACCGTGCGATCAAATACCACAGGTGGCCCTAGGCGACGATACTTGAACTTTTCATTACGCCAGAGCTCTTGACCTGTGTTTTGATTGAACGCGACAACCACACCATCAGCCGTGGTCGCGAAAATCTTACCAAAACCCAAGGCTAAATGATTAAAGGAAGACAAATCTTTTGCCCAAATTTCTTGCCCGCTTGTCACATCTAACGCAACAAGTTTACCTTGATAGGCAACAGCATAGAGTGTCGTGCCATCAATGACCGCACGACCATCAGGATCAACAAGTCGTTCCAGCTCAGTTCGGCCTTTAGGTAAACCTAAGGTTGCTTTCCAAAAGGGATTACCCGTTTGATTGTCAAAGGCCAGCATCTCACCATTTGCGAAACTAGTAATCGTGTACTTTTGACTAACAATAGGGGCTGGTGTGCCTCGAAGAGATAGAATCGGGCCAATACTGTCATAACGCCAGCGTTGATGACCGTCACTTGCACCCAAAGCAAGCAGTTTTCCATCAATGGTTTGAACCAATACTAAGCGTCCGTTACTTGATGGCGCTGATATGGCTTCACTGGTTAATACCTGTCGCCATTTTTCTTCAGCATTTTGGCGGTCAATACAAACGATTTCACCTTGGAAAGTCGTGTAGTAAAGGTTTTGCTTATCTGCACCTAATCCACCGCTAACCTTTTCATTCAACGATTTCGTCCAAACCTTCTTACCATTGTCACGACGAATAACATACAACTCTCCTTCAACATCAATCGAGTAAATATAGTCATCGATTAAAACAGGTGTAAGCTGTAGGCTTAGTTCATCATCCCCGGTTCCGACAGAGCTTTTCCATAGACGTTTCATTGATATTTTGTCTTTAAAGGAATCTTCTATTTCGGTCGGTTCATTAACCTTATCTCGACTACAAGCAGCCAACATACTCAAAGAAAAGCATAAAACCATAAATTGGATAACACTTGAATTCATTCGTTTTAAGACCATGCTTTGAGCATCCTAAGTATCTTATTTGATTCTATTTGAAGTCGGTAACTTATGAGTATAATTTAACTCATATTGTTTTTTAGTTCGTATAATCACTACCGTTTATCAGTGCTGCTTATTAAAAAACAGTACTGATAACGCTAATAGTGTCGATCAAACTTATTAAAGTGTTTCTGGGTTGATCCCAAGGTTAGACAACTTAACAGCTAAAAGCGGTTGCGCCTGTGGCGAGCCTTTCACTAATTCAAAAGCACTTTTATATGCTTCGATAGCAGCAGCCTTATCACCTGTTCTTTGTTTGATATCGCCTTTAATTTCAAGATAACTAGCGTTAAAGTCTGAATCGTCTGTATTCAATATAGCCAAGGCTTCATCATGCTGGCCTTCAGCTGAAAGGATTCTCGCTAGCCGTCCGTTGGTAATATGCTTAATACGGGAGTCATCAGTATTAGCTAATATCCAATTCAATTCGTCTTTCGCTTTTTCCAGGTCATTGCTTTCGACACTTTCTTTAGCAATAAACATAGCCGCGTAAATCGCATACTCAGAATCTGAATATTTATTTTTCAAGTCACTGGCAAGATAGCTAACCGTTTGTGCTTCTTCTGCTTCATCAAGACTCATTTGCGTCGCGGCAGTAATAAGCTGGTTATACATCTGTGACGCAAGTGTTTGATTTTGAACCACACTACTTTGATAAGCTTTCCAACCAAACACTATGGCAAGCGCTACACCAATACCAATGAGTAATGAATTACCATTATCTTTCCACCATTTTTTTAGCGCTGCAATTTGCTCTTCTTCAGTACTGAAATCGTTCACGTAACACTCCCCTTGGATTTTTATAAATTATGAGATTATTTTACTTAATTCATTTATTAACTCAGAACATGAAATTGTTTTCTGTTCGCCACCAGTGCTCAATGGTTTAAGCACAACAGAATCAGATTCAAGCTCTTGTTCACCAATGATCAAAGCAATTTTTGCACCTGACTTATCGGCTTTCTTCATCTGGCTTTTAAAACTACCTCCACCGGCATTCTGCAATACTCTTAGAGAGGTTTCACTGCGTAATTGTTCAGATAAATCAAAGGCTTTTTGAACCGTTCCGTCACCTGCAGCAACAATAAATACATCAACTGAATCTTGCACATCTTCAGGTATGAGTTTCAGCTCCTCCAATAATAGGATCAAGCGCTCAACACCCATAGCAAACCCTACACCAGGCGTACCCTTACCACCCAACTGCGCAACTAAGCCATCAAACCGACCTCCAGCACACACTGTACCTTGAGCACCCAATGCATCAGTTACCCATTCAAAGACTGTTTTAGAATAATAATCCAGACCTCTGACCAAGCCATTGTTTACTTTATATGCGATGCCTGCATTATCAAGAAAAGCGAGCAGTTCCTTGAAATCATTCTTTGACTCATCACCATAGAAATCTGCCAGCTTAGGCGCACCCTTTAAGATACTTTGAGTCTGACTATTTTTACTGTCCAAAATACGTAATGGATTACTCGTCAGACGTCGCTTACTGTCTTCATCAAGCTCATCAAGATACTGCTCAAGATAAGAAACTAAAGCCTCTTTAAACGCTTTGCGCTCTTCAGGTAAACCCAAAGAATTAATTTCTAGTACCACATGCTCAGTCAAACCCAAGTTACGCCATAAGCGTGCGGTAAGCATGATCAATTCGGCATCGATATCTGGCCCTTTAAAACCAAAACACTCCACACCAATTTGATGAAACTGACGATAACGACCTTTTTGTGGGCGCTCATGTCTGAACATGGGCCCGGTATACCATAAACGCTGAGTCTGATTATAAAGAAGACCGTGCTGCTCGGCTGCACGTACGCAACAAGCAGTTCCTTCAGGACGTAGCGTTAAACTATCGCCATTTCTATCCTCGAAGGTATACATCTCTTTTTCAACAATGTCTGTGACTTCACCGATTGACCGTTTGAATAATTCAGTCTGCTCAACAATTGGCATACGAATTTCTTGATAACCGTAGCTGAACAATACTGTTTTAACTTGATTTTCAAAGTACTGCCAAACGGCTGATTGACCCGGCAATAGGTCATTCATTCCTCTTATTGCTTGAATTTTTGCCAAGTTTCTATTCCTTCTTACGCTCTAAGGATTTCGTTAAATATACGGCCGCTTTAGTCGTATTTATGTTTTTGCGATGATTTTTTCATTCTCAAGTTCTTTTAATCGAACTTTTTCACGAATATTTTTTTCTAATTCATCAACTAATGTCTCATTACCGACTTTATGATCCGGCTTACCATCTAAATAAAGTAAGTTTTTAGGTGAAGCGCCCGTTAAACCGACGTCCACTTCTTTAGCTTCACCGGGACCATTCACAATACAACCAATAATGGCAACATCTAAAGAGGTGGTAATGTCTTCAAGGCGCTCTTCGAGATCATTCATCGTTTGAACAACATCAAAATTTTGGCGTGAACAACTTGGACAGGCAATAAAGTTAATGCCCCTAGCCCTGATACGTAAGCTTTTCAATATATCGAAGCCGACTTTAATTTCTTCTATCGGGTCTGCCGCTAATGACACTCGAATGGTATCACCAATACCATCCATTAGAAGCATCCCTAAACCAACCGCAGACTTAACCGCACCAGAGCGAAAACCCCCTGCTTCAGTAATACCCAGATGTAAAGGTTGATCAATTTGATCCGCAATCATACGGTAAGCTGCAACAGTCATAAAGACATCAGACGCCTTTAGGCTGACCTTGAAATTTTCAAAATTGTGGCTTTTTAAGATATTGACGTGACGCATCGCTGACTCAACTAAAGCCTCAGGTGTCGGTTCACCATATTTCTTTTGTAAGTCTTTTTCCAGAGAACCTGCGTTCACTCCGATTCGAATAGGAATATTTTTCTCTTTAGCACAATCTATAACCGCTTTAATTCGCTCTTCTTTTCCAATATTACCTGGATTTATTCGTAGGCAATCAACACCATACTCAGCTACTTTCAAGGCAATTTTATAGTCAAAGTGAATATCAGCTACCAGCGGGATATTAGTTTGTTGTTTGATGTATTTAAATGCTTCAGCTGCGTCCATTGTTGGAATGGAGACTCTGACGATATCAGCTCCAGCGTCTTGTAATGCATTAATTTGTGCAACAGTTGCAGCGACATCACAAGTATCAGTATTGGTCATACTTTGAACTGCGATAGGGGCATCGCCACCTACAGGTACATCACCGACCCAAACCTGAGTGGATTTTCTTCGCTTAATTGGTGATTCAAACTTCATTACTGATTTTTCCTCGTTTCACCCAAAGTAAATTGAGCTCGACCATTTCTAGCGGTATAAGGTTTTAAGTCTACAGAATTACTCTGAAAAACAATCGTCGCTTTAGTGGCATCACCAAGGACAATATTAAAAGGGCCTGGTCCTGAATAGCTCACTTGATCACCACTTCTTTTTAAAGCAGCAAAAGGTGTTTTCCCTACACCATTTTTTAATTTGAACCAGCAGTCACCGGTAAAGGTAGCTTTAAAACTAAAAACCTGAGAAGGCTCTAATTCGTTTGTATCTAGAGGAGTCAATTGACCAGCAAGAGCCACAGCGACGTCTTTCTTTTTAATTACTACCTTTTTAGCTATGGTCTGTTTTACTTCGAGCAGCTTATCAGCTGACGAGTTAATGACAAGGGGTTCTGGTTTAGATAGTGGCTTAGAGACAACTTCACTCGCGTCATCTTCAACAGCATTTTTTTCAACTGTTTTATCTTCAACTGTTTTATCTTCAACTGCTTTATCTTCAACTGCTTTACCTTGAACTGTTTTACCTTCAACCGAGCCTACTTTGTCTTTAACTATTGAGGCGCTATCTATTTGTCCTTCGGGCTCTATCGGCAGTAATGAAGTATATATATAGGCAACCAAGCTAATAGCGATAAGCATAACCGAACAAATAACAAAGACTTTTTTGCGCATGGCGATCTGCTTAATTTTTTTCTCTAATAACGCTGCATCTTCACGCTCTTGCTTTCGGCTACCAAGTTGTTTATCAAGCAACTCCACCATTCTTTCTTCATGAAGGTGAACCAATCGACAGTAAGACCTAAAATAGCCTTTTAGAAATACATCACTGCTAAATTGGTCGTAATCCTCTTCTTCCATCGCGGTAACAACACTAGCTCTCAAATGAAGCTCATGCGCGACATGCTCAACACTATACTTCAACTCGTCACGGGCCGTTTTTAAAATCTTCCCTGGATTACTCGTTATATCTTGCGAAGCATCAGTCATTTACTTTCTCCGCGACTATTTCTATATAAATCACCGTCATTCATAAGCAGTATTGCATGTTTACTTTCATCTGAATCAGGATACATTTCAGCTAACAACATGACTAAACCTTTTTTTTGCTTTTCACTCTTAAAAGAGTGTGCTATTCGAATCCCCAACCACAGACTTTGTGCAGAGTGCTCCATTCCCTTTTCTCTAATCAAATGCACTAAACGATTATAGTAATGCTGAGCACGTTCATAGTCATGCGTTTGAATAAACAGTTCAGTAATACCAGACAAGGCTCGACCATTCGTTCGATCTAAACGTAAAGTTTTTGTATAAGCTTCAATCGCTTGCTCAGTTTTTTCTAGTTTCAAATAACATAAAGCGAGGTTTGTATATATCTGACTTCGACCTTCATATTTCGTATCTTTTGCGGCATATTGAAAATGTTCTAACGCGGCATCAAAACGTCCTTCGGAATATAAAAAGGCAGCATAGTAACTCCTGCCTTGGGTGAAATTCGGATTAGACTCAAGCGCTTTTGAGAACAGCATTTCAGCTGTTTCAGATTCGTCTTCTTGATGGTAAACCAAACCTAAGGCTGCATTTGCAGAAGCATCGAGCGGGTCAATTTCTAAAGCGCGATCCAAATGCTTACGCGCACGATGCAACTCATCTCGTTTAATGTACTCCAAACCCAATTGAACATAACGCTGAACGGCTATAACAGGGTCTGCCTTATCAGTTAGAGAGCTGTTCGAGGTTGTGACACAGCCATTTAATGCCAATACTAAAATAGCAATAATACTTATGATTTTTACTTGAAGAGTCAACAATTTTGTACCAACTTTCATTCTGTTAAATGGCCCATTTACTATACAGTAACTAAAACGTACCGGCTAAAACGTACCCACTAAAACAACATATCAAGAATTTGTTTGTTTTAGCTCGATGTATCGTGCACTTCTACGGGTCCTATCTTCTACTTGCCCAACCAACTGACCACAAGCGGCATCAATATCATCACCTCGTGTAGTCCGAACAGTCGTGATATAACCCGCTGCAATTAACTGATCCTGAAAATACCTTACTTCCATACTGGAAGGTTTCTTATAACCAGAGCCTGGAAAAGGGTTAAAAGGAATCAGATTAATCTTACAAGGCAGGTCCTTTAGTAATTCAATCAATTGAGTAGCATGAATTTTCCGGTCATTCACGCCAGCCATTAATGTATATTCAATAGTTGCCTTACGTTTATCTGATAACTGATCCAGATAATTTTTAACTGTTTCAAGTAATAGTTTTATCGGATATTTTTTATTTACCGGAACCAATTGATCTCGTAGTTCATCATTCGGTGCATGTAAAGATATTGCGATTGAGGCATCTGTCGTTCCACACATTTTTTCAATAGCAGGTACGACTCCAGCTGTACTAATTGTTAGACGTTTCTTAGAAATGCTATACGCAAAGTCATCCATCATGATATCGATGGCATCCATTACATTATCAAAATTAAGTAATGGTTCTCCCATCCCCATGAAGACCACATTAGTTACAGGTCTATCCTTCACTCGGTCCAAGTCTTCGAATGATGCAATCGCGTTCCAAATTTGCCCTACGATTTCTTCAGCACTTAAGTTTCGATTAAAGCCCTGCTTTCCGGTTGAACAAAAACTACAATCGAGCGCACATCCAATCTGGGACGAAATACAAAGCGTGCCTCTGTCACCTTCCGGTATCAAAACAGTTTCAATACTACTTCCACCCGGCATTTTCATGACCCATTTACGGGTTCCATCACTAGAGATATTTTGTAAAATTATCTCCGGCCCTTCAATTTTAGCAATACGCTTGAGTTTTTCTCTCAGTACTTTGCTGATATTCGACATTTCATCAAAATCATGAACACCGTATTGGTGAATCCATTGCATCAACTGCTTCGCTCGAAAAGGTTTTTCACCCATATCCGCGAAGAAATCAATCATCTTCTGCCTAGGCATACCTAATAAATTGATTTTTTTGATATCTTCTGATGAATCAATAATCATTTAATTCTTTACCTTAAATCTGCAACCGTAAGCTTGCTCTTAATTTGATACCGTCAGTGGTTTAAAAATTCTGTATTTCAATATCAAGCTCTAAAAATCGAGCTCTAAAAACCCTGAACTAAAACTAAAACAAAGCTCATCTATTATAACGACAAAAAGCAGGGCCCTTTAATTGGTGCCTAAAGAGACGACCACATTAAAAGACATCCTGCTTGTGTCTAGCTAATTAAGCCTTAGCCGCGTGGGCAAAGTTCTTCATCAGCGAAGAAGTATGATATTTCACGTGCAGCTGATTCAGTAGAATCAGAACCGTGAACAGCATTTGCATCAATTGATTCAGCGAAATCTGCACGAATCGTACCTTCAGCTGCTTCTTTAGGATTTGTCGCGCCCATTAGGTCACGGTGAGCCAATACAGCATTTTCACCTTCAAGAACCTGAACAACAACAGGGCCTGAAGTCATGAATGCAACCAAGTCACCATAAAAAGGACGTTCTTTATGCTCAGCATAAAAACCACCTGCTTTTGCATCATCCATGTGCATCATTTTTGATGCAACAATGTTTAAACCGGCTTTTTCAAAACGGCTGTAGATTTTACCAATAACATTTTTTGCTACTGCGTCAGGCTTGATAATTGAAAGAGTACGTTCTACTGCCATTTTCTTAAATCTCCAAAAGTTAAATAGTAAGGTCTTTATGCACCGATTAGTTTATTAACACTTACGTTATTAGCCATCTCATGAGTAACTACAGTACTAACTAAGTGGAAGACCGTTCCGCATGGGTATAAGCCAACAAAACGATAGTCTTTCCATGTTATAATTCAGGGCACAAATTTGAGGCGAAATTATACAGGTCTATACACAAAAAAGACACTCACGCTGCACAGCATTAAAGAATATTAAAATCGATAAATTATGCCGACATCTTTTGAACAGCATTAATCAACATATCTGCCGCCTTAAGCACGTCTTCGTCAGTGGTATATCGACCAAAAGAAAAACGCAAAGAACTTAGTGCTGCCGTATCATCAACCCCCATAGACTTTAATACATGCGAAGGGGACATAGTCGCAGAAGTACAAGCTGAGCCGGACGATATAGCCAAACTAGGCAAAGCAGATAATAATAGCTGCCCATCTAAACCCGAAAAAGAAAGATTCAGAATTCCTGAAACACCTTGCCCAAACTGACCATTAACCTTGACCCCTTTAAGCCCGGATATCTTTTCCATAAACATTGATTTCAGCTTAGATATTCGTGCCTGCTCATCAATCCGGCAGGCACCCGCTATTTCAAAAGCCTCACCCATTGCAGCTATCTGATGAGTAGGTAAAGTACCCGAACGCATTCCTCGCTCATGTCCACCGCCTTGAATTTGCGCAGGCAAAACAAAGTCGTCCCGTCGCCGAACATACAGCGCCCCCACTCCTTTTGGGCCATATATTTTATGCGCACACATTGAAATCAAATCAGCCTGCAGTATCTGGGTATCCAAATCCAACTTACCCGCACTTTGGGCAGCATCAATATGAAAAATTATATTTTCTGCTTTGGCAACTTTTGCTATTTCAGCTACATTTGTGATCGCGCCAGTTTCATTATTCACATGCATTAAAGAAATCAAAATGGTATCAGGGCGTATTGCCTGCTTAACATCATCAACAGCTATTTCCCCACTCACTCTAGGCTTTAACCAGGTCACTTCAAAACCTTGCTGCTCAAGGTACGCAACACAATCAATAACTGCCTTATGCTCTGCAAGAGAGGTAATTATATGCCGACCTTGCTGCTTTCGAGCTGCTGCTACACCTTTGATTGCAAGGTTGTTCGACTCTGTTGCACCGGAAGTCCAAACGATTTCTCGTGTATCAGCATTCAACAAGCCAGCCACTTGTTTACGTGCATGCTCAACAGCCGCTTCAGCTTGCCAGCCGTACATATGTGATCGCGAAGCAGGATTGGCAAAAACACCATCCATCGTTAAATATTGCATTAACTTATCAGCAACACGCGGATCAACCGGCGTTGTAGCAGCATAATCTAAATATATTGGTTTATTCATGGCACTCATATAATGAGGAAATAGGAAGATAGGCCTTAACAACGCCCAGAGAGTTAAAACTGATTATAACAAAGTAAATTTAATATCTAAAAGCAGGGAGTAGACTAAATATCTAAAAGCCGGGAGTTAATAATATCAGCCTGCTTATCCTGTCGCAGAGAAGTCACCTGAACTTCACGCTTATTCATTAAATCAAGCAAGGTAATATCACTCAAAAAGGTATGAATTTGCTGACTCAAGTCCAGCCAGAGGTGATGAGTGAGACATTGCTCGCCATCCTGACATCCTTTTTTATCGCCACACCGAGTAGAATCAATAGATTCATTAACCGCACTAATAACTTCAGCGATTGACACTTCGCCCGCAGTCAGCCTCAACTGGTAACCACCACCTGGACCTCGAATACTTTTAACCAACTTATTTTGACGAAGTTTCGAGAAAAGCTGCTCAAGATAAGAGAGAGAAATACCCTGCCGGATTGATATATCCGCTAAAGCCACTGGTTTCTGAACAGCATGAATAGCAAGATCCAGCATGGCAGTTACAGCATATCTACCTTTGGTGGTCAGACGCATAATTCCCCTTCAAGGATTATCTACTTAATAAAATACACAAAAATTATCTAATACCCAAGTATTTTAATCAAGTATTCTTAGCACCCCAAAGCCTAATCACACACCGAAATAAAGGAAAGCACCAAAAAACACACCACTTAGAAGCAAGCTATTGGGGATCTTTGAAGCAGCCCATCCCCTCTTCATCGAGAGCTGGCACTAAATCACTTTTGTAAGTTTCATCTATATTTTTCAAAGCCTTACACATATTATTCATGCGTTCATCTACTAAATGCATATGATCAAGCATACTTCTTATTGAGCGCGCGACCGGGTCAGGCATCTCATCACTTAATCCGTAGGCATCAAAACCGAAATTCTCGGCCATCTTCTGCCTTTTAGGGTCGACTAAGTCTTCTTTCGCAATCACTTCCTTTAAAATGATTCTTCCTGGAATGCCCACGACCGTCGCTTCTGCTGGCACAGCTTTAGTCACAACCGCATTAGAACCCACCTTTGCATTCTCGCCGACTTCAAAAGGCCCGAGTACTTTTGCGCCTGCACCGACTACCACGCCATCTTTCAAAGTAGGATGCCGCTTACCTTTGTTCCAGCTAGTTCCCCCCAATGTCACCCCCTGATAGAGCGTAACATCATCACCAACAATAGCGGTTTCACCTATAACAACGCCCATTCCATGATCGATAAAAAAACGACGACCAATCTGAGCACCCGGATGAATTTCAATGCCGGTCAACCAGCGACTAAACGTAGAAATACTACGCCCTAACCAACGAAAATTTCTCATCCATAATTTATGTGCTAAACGATGAAGTAAAATAGCATGCAAGCCAGGGTAGTTTGTTACAACCTCAAACGTATTACGTGCGGCAGGGTCTCGATCAAATACACTCTGTATGTCATCTTTAATGCCTTCAAACATTGCTTTACCTTACTCAAAAAAGCTTACGATTTATAAAAAATCATTTTGTGTGTTTTTGCGCCGCACTCAATACACCGCGCAATATATTCACTTCCATTTTATCTAAATGAGCACGCTGAAATAGCCGCCGCATTCTAGTCATCAACTGACGAGGATTAGCTGGATCGTGAAAACCGATTTTAATGAGCGTTTCCTCTAAGTGCCGAAAAAAGCCTTCAACTTCATCGACAGGCGCCAGCTGTTCATCCCAACCCGCATCTCCGGCTGATAAAATAGGCGCTATTTGATCAGTTGGGGCCTTAAGCGATTTATCAAGTAGCATACCCATTCTTATTTCATAACTAATCAATTGCACTGCCATCGCAAGATTTAGTGACGAAAAATCAGACACAGCCGGAATATTTACATGATAATGACATCGCTGTAACTCTTCATTACTTAAACCACTCGCTTCCTGCCCAAATAAAATAGCAATTTTACGCGTACCCGCCATTTTTTCATGAGTCGTTTTTTGCTTGAATACCTGATCAATAACTAGCTCTGCACAATCTCTTGGGTTCATTAAGGGCCAAACCATTTTGCGACTTCTTGCACTGGCACCAATAATAATCTCATAACCCTCTAAAGCCTGATCGACAGACTCACAAACTTCAGCGCCCTCTAATAAATCTTCAGCACCTGCAGCCCGCCGGACAGCCTCGTGTGAAGATTTAGGGCATTGCCCTTCTCCATCTTGACTAGATTGCGTGCAGTCGCTCGGATTAACCAGGCAAAGCTGGTGTAATCCCATGTTTTTCATCGCGCGCGCCACAGCACCAATATTTCCGGGGTGGGTCGTTCGCATTAATACAATTCTCACAGAACGTGCTAATATTTGTTCTAAATTGCTTCCTGATAGTTCGTCTTTATCTGTTCTAATCACGATTGCACATCCAATTGCAGCATACTATCGATCGATGCAGGGTTAATCAGACTTTTAAAAGAGTCAATTAATGCCCGAGCTTCAGTTTCATCTACCGAAAGCGCCATACGCACAGCAGAGCCTGCCATATGAGATAACAAAAAACCAACCTGGGAGAGTTTCTCCCAAAGCGACTCATCGTAATATTGCTTAATGCAAGAAAATATTAACTCGGCATGACGACGACTGTCTTCAATATCCAGGTCTTGCATCGTTTTATCAGCTGATACACTCACCCAAATATCCAACATCGCCGGATCATTTAAATAAGCCTGATAGTATTGCTCGATCATTTCTTTTAAGACAAAACAAGCCTCCAGCTTAGAAGACGTTGCAGGAAGATTATCTGAAAGAGATGTAAACGCATTATCGAAGGTATCTTGTGCAAGCGCTAAGGTAATGGCATTTTTACTTGGAAAGTACTGATAGATAGAAGCGGGTGTCACTTCTGCACGATCAGCAATATCATGTATTTTTAATTGTGCACTACCCTTTTCTGAAATAAGGCTTTTCGCTGCACTCAAGATCGCATCAACGCGCTTTTTACTTCTCGCCTGCGTTGGGCGGCGTCGAGCTTCTTTCGGTGTAGCAGTCTTGGTAGTAGCGCTGCTTTTAGCAGTCGTTGTACTTTTAGCCATAGTCGTTGTACTTTTAGCCATAGTCGTTGTACTTTTAGCCATAGTCGTTGTACTTTTAGCCATAGTCGTTGCACTTTTAGCTATAGTCGTCGTTGTTTTTTGCAAGAGAATTCCAATGAGCGTCTTCGTTATATTTCCAATGATATTTTAACTAGATTCTTATCTAGTCAATTTTTTAGCAGCCTAGTTTACCGCTGTTTTCACTTAGATGGCAGCTTCGATTACAGCTTTAGTGTAGATCAGTGTTTTTTTTGGTATCATGCGCGACAGTTAATCACTCTTTGGTGATTTGAACTGCGTTCTTTATAAATTTGTCTTCGGCTTTCGTTAGTAATACGAACACGCGTATTACTACAGTTAGTATTACTAATTTTAGCGATGTTTATATCATAAACATCGCTACCATAAACAACACCGCCATTAACAACAGTAGGTAGTCATGCAACCAATTTTAAATATAGCTTTAAGAGCTTCTCGCCAAGCGTCTGAATACATCAATCAAACCATTGATAAAAATGACCCTGCACAATCAGATGCACTTGCAAATGATAAATTGCTTAGCCACCTAGAGAGTAGCCTGTTTCAGAATTTCTTTGATAGCCTGAAAAAAGCTAACCCAACCCACTTTATAGTTGAACCAGGTGAAACCTTAGCCGACGTCAAAGATGATAGCTGGCATGTCAACAGCTTCCACAACCCACAACACCTATTAAGAAAGCTCCCCTCTTGCGCCTACTCATTGATACATAAGCACCAAGGCAAACCTCAGAACGCTTTACTCGTTAACCCTTACAGCAACGATGAGTATACCGCCAGTAGAGGCAGTGGCGCCGCACTTAACGGCCGAAGAATTCGATGCACAGCGACCAAACAGCTTGATCATGCTATTGTCGCCACCAACGCACTTAACCTACATTCAAACCATACCGAAACACATACAGTCAATAACTTCATGGCGGAGTTAAGCGCGAATGTTGGGCAAGTTGTTGTTGGAAATTGTGATGCGCTTGATATTGCAATGGTTGCAGCCGGTCAAATTGATGCCGCCGTATTAAGCAAAACAAATCCTGCAGAAATAGAAGCTGCGCTTTTACTTTGCCAGGAAGCAGGTGTTTTATCCGGCACATTCAGCGGTGGTTTATTCGGAGGCGGGAGCAATCAGGAGAACTTAATTGTTGCCAACCCCAAGTTATTTAAAGCATTAGTTCAACGCTTGAATAGCTTCCAAACCAAGCTATAAGCTAGCAAAAACAGAAACAAAAAAGGTGGGCTAAGAGCCCACCTTTTTTGTTCGACTTACTTTATAACGATCAACCTTAATTTCAACTCATTCAAAACTGAGCCACAACTAAAGCCTAAGGCCGCTCATCAAGCTCTTCACCCTCACCGTCTTCAACAATAGGCGCAATCAAGTCTTCTTTGGCTATCCCCATCATCATCAATACATTACTTGCGACATAGATAGATGAATACGTACCAATTAAAACACCAATTAATAGCGCTTTAGCGAAGCCATTAATCATTTCACCGCCAACAAAGTAAAGCGCAAACAAGACCAACAATGTCGTAAGCGAAGTCACTACGGTTCGTGAAAGCGTCTGGGTCAAAGAGATGTTAATCACTTCAACCGAAGTTGCCTTACGTAGCTTTCTAAAATTCTCACGAATACGATCTGACACGACAATAGTATCATTGAGCGAGTAACCAATAACGGCCAGCAACGCAGCTAATACTGTTAGGTCAAAATCCCAATCCAAGATCGAAAACACACCCACCACAATGATCACATCGTGTATTAATGCTGCTACCGCGCCAATAGAGAATTTTAATTGAAAACGCATGGCAACATAGAGCATAACAATAGACAAAGCCAGTAACAGACCAAGACCACCTTGCTCTCTTAGTTCCTCACCCACTTGCGCACCTACAAACTCAGCACGTTTCAGAGATACTGTCTGGCCTGCCGAAGATAAACTCTCAACAACCTCAAGCCCGACTTTATCATTAAAACTTTCAGATAAGCGCACTAAAACAGAGGTCGCTGCACCAAAATTCTGAACGACCAATTTATCATAACCTGCAGCATTTAATTGCTCACGCACTTTTTCTAAATCAGGCGCGACCTCATATTCAACTTCAACTAAGGTTCCGCCGGTAAAATCCAATCCTAGAGCCAGGCCTTTATAAGAAAGCGAAGCAATAGAAGCGAGGATGAATAAAATCGAAAATACCGCAGCAATTCGACGCTTACCCATAAAATCTATTTGTTTATTCATGATACTGACCTTACCCTATCGATAGCTTTTTAGTTTGACGACCACCATAAACCAGATTCACGATGGCACGGGTCAATACAACAGAAGTAAATAAAGACGTGAGGATACCGAGCGATAACGTCACGGCGAAACCTTTCACCGGCCCAGTTCCAACCGCGAACAGAATCACAGCAGCGATCAACGTCGTTATATTGGCATCAAAGATAGCAACAAATGCTCGACTATAACCCGCGTGAATCGCTTGTTGAGGCGTTAAGCCATTTGCCAACTCCTCACGTATCCGGGCAAATATCAACACATTAGCATCTACCGCCATACCCACAGTCAAGACCACACCAGCAATACCCGGCAAAGTTAATGTCGCAGAAATCATAGACATCAAGGCACCTAACATTACAACATTAACAGCCAGTGCTATATTGGCAATTACACCAAACGCGCGATAGTAAGCAAGCATAAAGAGCAGCACAACGCCAAAACCGATTTGAACGGATAATAAACCCGCATCAATATTCGCCTGACCAAGACTCGGCCCAACAGTTCGCTCTTCAACAAAATAGATAGGCGCGGCTAGTGAACCTGCACGTAATAATAACGCAAGTTCAGAAGCTTCTGGTGCCGAATCCAAACCGGTAATTCTAAAACTATTACCAAAAGCGCCTCTAATATTAGCCAAATTGATAATGTTTCGAATTTCTCGGTTACGACGTTCAACCACTTCTTCGCCATCAACTATCTTACGGAAAGTTTCAGACTTTTGCTCAATGAAAAGTACGCCCATGCCACGGTTAAGATTATGCTTGGTCGCTTCCAGCATCATCTTCCCGCCTTTTCCATCCAGGGAGATGTTAACTTGTGGAACACCGTTTTCATCAAAACCTGCATTAGCATTCGAGACATTACTACCTGAGACAATAATGTCATTTTCTAACAAGGCCGTTCTCTCTGGGGTATTCTTAAATGAGAACTGCTGAAAAGATCGCTTACTTGCATCAGCGCGAGCCTCTAGACGAAATTCCAGGTTGGCTGTTTTCCCGATGATACGCTTTGCTGTTGCTGTATCCTGAACACCTGGCAGCTCAACTACGATGCGATTTCGACCTTGTCGCTGCACCAAAGGTTCCGCCACACCCAACTCATTCACCCTGTTCCTTAAAGTGATCAAGTTTTGCTGGATCGCATAATTTTCAATTTCTCTAATTCGTGCTTCAGATAACTGCAAGTCTAAAAAGTAATCGCCCTCAATTTCAGACGTTGCTCTAGTAAATTGTCGATAGCTAGACGCGACCAAAGACACGGCTTCATTCATTGCCTCTTCAGTTTTAAACTTGAGTTTCAAGCCTGCTACGCCTTCGATACTAACCGAGCGGTAACGAATTTTCTCGCTTCGCATGGTTGATTTCATATCACTCATGGATATTTTAAGTTTTTGACTTAAGGCTTTTTCCATATCCACTTCAAGAAGAAAGTGCACACCCCCACGTAAATCCAAACCTAATTTCATTGGCCCTGCACCTAAAGACTTCAACCAGTCAGGTGTACTTGGCGCCATGTTTAATGCAGCAATGTATTCGTCATTTAATGCGTTTTTTAAGATATCTTTAGCGGCTAACTGAGTTTCATTATCGTCAAAACGAATCAGAATATTTTTATCAGTCAACTCTGAAGCTTTAATGCTAAGTCCCGCATCTTTTAATGCGCCCTCAACTTTATTTAATACAGACTCATCTGTTGTAATTGTGCTGGACGTGCCTGTAACCTGAACCGCAAAGTCATCAGGGTAAAGATTAGGTAATGAATAGACTGTTCCTACCGCTAAGACGATAAGAATGAGAAGATATTTCCAAGCGGGGTACTGATTGAGCATGTTAGCTCCAAATCCTGTTTATGTTGTTATAGTTAGGCAATATAAAGGCCTCAAGTATAGAGGCCTAAATAACGTGACTAGATACTCTTTAAAGTACCTTTTGGTAAAGCAGACGCAATCGCTACTTTCTGAATTTTAATTTCTACACCTTCAGCTATTTCAACGCGAATAAAGTCTTCAGATACTTTTGAAATTTTACCGGCAATACCGCCATTGGTAATCACTTCATCACCCTTGCTAAGCTCAGACACTAAGTTCTTGTGCTCTTTTGCTCGCTTTGACTGCGGACGCCACATAAGAAAATAGAAGATAAGAATAAAACCACCGAAGAACACTAACTGCATAATAGCGCTTGGTCCTTCTGGCTGTACTGGCGCACCTTCTGCTAATGCAAGTACTGAAAAAAAACAAAGTGACAAAAACAAGCCAATTTTTGCAATGATAGTCATGGTTTACTTCCTCTATATAGATAATTTAAATTCTTAATTTATTCATGAGCGTTAATCGCTCAAAACACTCTTTATTCTGACACACCCACATCATTTGGGGTTTCAGCAGTTAATTCCGGTGTTATTTCATCTCTTTGGGCGTAGAAGGTATCAACAAAGGCGGACAATTTACCCTGTTCAATGGCCTGACGCAAACCGCTCATCAAGTTCTGATAATATCTCAGGTTATGAATTGTATTTAATTGCGATGCAAGCATCTCTTTACATTTATCCAAGTGATGCAAATAGCTTCGGCTAAAGTTCTGACAAGTGTAACAGTCACACTGTTCATCAAGCGGTGCCGTATCCTCTTTGTGAAAGGCATTGCGAATTTTCACCACACCTTTTGAGGTAAATAAATGACCATTACGCGCATTTCTGGTCGGCATAACACAGTCGAACATATCAATACCACGGCGAACGGCTTCAACCAAGTCTTCAGGTTTACCCACCCCCATCAAATAACGCGGTTTGTCACCCGGCATTTTATCCGCAACGAAATCCAAAACCTTCATCATTTCTTCTTTAGGCTCACCGACAGACAAACCACCAATAGCATATCCATCAAAACCAATATCTGTTAATCCATTGAGCGAGACTTCACGTAAATCTTCGTACATACCACCCTGAACAATTCCAAAAAGGGCAGAAGGATTTTCACCGTGGGCATCTTTACTCCGTTTAGCCCAGCGTAGTGATAACTCCATCGATTCGCGCGCTTCAACCTCAGATGCAGGATAAGGCGTGCATTCATCAAATATCATCACGATATCGGATCCGAGCTTGCGCTGTACATCCATTGATATTTCTGGCGTTAGTTCAACGGGCGAGCCATTAATAGGTGATTTAAAGTTCACACCTTTTTCAGTGATTTTACGCATATCACCTAAGCTGAACACCTGGAAACCACCAGAATCAGTGAGTATCGGCCCCTTCCATTGAATAAACTCATGCAATCCACCATGCTTTTCAACGACATCGGTACCCGGACGCAGCATCAAATGAAAGGTATTACCTAAAATGATCTCGGCACCAATTTCTTCGATATCCTTTGGCAGCATACCTTTAACTGTGCCATAAGTACCAACCGGCATAAATGCAGGGGTTTGTATCTTTCCGCGAGGAAAATCAATTTCACCTCGACGAGCCTGCCCATCCGTCTGACTCACTTTGAATGACATGCAACACTTTGACTCGCTCAACACTTAACTCCTGAAAAAATAAACTAACTAAGCCTTAACCCTTGGGTTTCAACCTTCTGTTTTATACTCTTGTACATTTATAAGCTCGTACGTCTATAAATCTAATTTATTTAAAAACATCGCGTCACCGTAACTAAAAAAACGATACTTTTCTTTAATCGCCTCATGGTAGGCATGCATAACATTTTCTTTTCCCGAAAAAGCCGACACCAACATTAATAGGGTCGATTTAGGCAAATGAAAGTTAGTAATTAAAGAATCGACGGTTTTAAATTGATAACCTGGAAAAATAAAGATCTCGGTATCACCCGTAAAGGCTTTTAACTTGCCTGATTGACTCGCGGATTCCAAGCTACGCACACTCGTTGTACCAACACACACAACGCGCCCACCAGCCTTTTTAGCCTGCTCTACCTGATCAACTACATTTTGCGAAACATGAATCCACTCTGAGTGCATTTGATGGTCATGTATATTATCAACCTTCACTGGCTGAAACGTACCCGCACCCACATGCAAAGTCACAAAAGCAGTCTTCACACCTTTACCCTTAAGCTTGTTAATTAAAGCTTCATCAAAGTGCAAACCTGCGGTAGGTGCTGCGGCAGCTCCGGGCTTATCAGCATAAACGGTTTGATAACGATCTTGATCAAGATCCTCATCTGAACGCTCAATATAAGGCGGCAAAGGGATATGACCAAAGCGCTCAAGCAAATCAAATACAGCTAGATCGGTAGGCGTTTGAAGAATAAATAAGGCGTCCTGACGCCCTTTCATGGCCAGCTCGGCGACTTCATTTTGCCCCTCGTCCAAGACATAAATACGACTACCCGCTTTTGGCGATTTACTCGAACGAACATGCGCCAAAAAAGTATGCTCATCCAACATACGCTCAAATAAGATTTCTAACTTGCCACCCGTCTCTTTTTTCGCAAACAAGCGGGCGGGTACCACTTTAGTGTCATTGAAAACCAGTAAGTCGTTTGGTTTAAGCAAGGCCAACACATCGCCAAAATGCCGATGTGTTATGAGTGATGTTTCTAGGCCGTTGTATTCTAAACCTTGCTTATCTAAACACAGCAAACGACTTTGCGTGCGCTCTGGCATAGGATAGTTTGCGATTAGCTCATCAGGCAGATCAAAATCAAAATCAGACACATTCATTAGATTATCGGCGTCTCACATTTCACATCAGCATTTTGGCCACGATGACGCAGCAAATGATCTAATAAAGTAATGGCCATCATCGCCTCGGCAATAGGCGTCGCGCGTATACCCACACAAGGGTCATGTCGACCATGCGTTGACACTTCAATGGCATTGCCATGCTTATCGATACTCTTACCCGGCAAGTGAATACTCGAGGTAGGCTTTAGCGCCATATGCGCAATAATATCCTGTCCGGTTGAAATACCACCCAATATGCCGCCCGCATGATTTGACAAGAAACCTTCCGGTGTCATTTCATCACGATGCTCAGTGCCTTTTTGCTCAATACAGTCAAAGCCTGCGCCAATCTCAACCCCTTTCACCGCATTAATACTCATGAAAGCATGCGCCAGCTCAGCGTCCAAACGGTCAAAGATCGGCTCGCCAAGCCCTGGTGGTATATTCGTCGCCACAACAGAGATCTTTGCACCAATCGAGTTACCCTCTTTGTTGAGCGCTTTCATGTAATCTTCCATCTCAACAATTTTATCTGCATCTGGACAGAAAAACGGATTCGAGTCGACAATAGAAAGATCAACTTTTTCGATTTTGATCGGGCCAAGCTGCGATAAATACCCTCTCACCTCAACATCAAACTTTTCTTTCAGGTATTTTTTAGCAATCGCGCCTGCGGCAACACGCATAGCTGTTTCACGCGCTGAAGAACGACCACCACCCCGGTAATCTCTTACCCCGTACTTTTGCATGTAAGTATAATCGGCATGCGCAGGACGAAAGGTGTCAGCAATGTTTGAGTAATCTTTAGAACGCTGATCGGTATTTTCGATGATCAAACCAATCGGCGTACCGGTTGTTTTACCTTCAAATACACCTGACAGAATTTTAACTTCGTCGGCTTCTTTTCGTTGCGTGGTATAACGCGAAGTACCTGGCTTTCGTCTATCTAAATCAACCTGTAAATCGGCTTCGCTGATTTCGATACCCGGAGGGCAACCATCAACGATACAACCAATCGCCTTGCCATGACTTTCACCGAAAGAGGTGACAGTGAATAATTTACCTATCGTATTTCCTGACATATCTTTCCGCTCCTACCACGCTCTACTTTTCAATTCATCGGCACGAATAACAAAAACACCATGACCGCCACGCTCAAACTCTACCCAAGTAAAGGGAAAGTCAGGGTAGGCTTCTTCAAGCGCGACCCAGCTATTACCTACTTCGACAATTAATAAACCATCGTCAGTAAGATACTGCGCGGCTTCTGCCAATATTCTTCGTGCGATATCCAAACCATCATTGCCTGCAACCAAACCTAATACAGGTTCCTGATTATACTCTGCCGGCATCGTGTCAAAGTCATGCTGATCAACATAAGGCGGGTTAGAAATAATCACATCATAACGGCCCTGTGCCTTATCCGGAAACAAGCTTGTATCAGACAAAGCAGAAAACACATCTGATTCAATCGCGCGAACCCTATCCTGCAAGTCATACTCATCAATATTACTTTGCGCCACGTCTAAAGCGTCTGACGAAATATCAAGCAAATCAACCTGCGCCGTTTCAAATTCCAAAGCACTAGCAATACCAATACAGCCACTGCCGGTACACAAATCTAATATATATTCCGGTTCATCAACCGAAACCCAAGGCGCAAAGCGATGATCAATTAGCTCTGCAATGGGTGAGCGTGGAATTAATACCCGCTCATCGACGTTAAAACGATACTCACAAAACCAGGCTTGCTTCGTGATATAAGCCAAAGGGGTACGATTGAGAATGCGACTATCTAAAGCCTTATTCAAGCGCGTTATTTCTTTGCTGGTTAAACGGCAAGCCCACATTTCATTGGAAAAATCCCAAGGTAAATCGAGAAGTTGCAGCACTAAGCTGACCGATTCATCCCAGGCATTATCAGTCCCATGGCCAAAATAGACCTGTTCACGATTCATGCATGAATAGGTATAACGAATATAATCCGCAATGGTCGCAAGAGAATTTGTCGATAAAGAGTCTGGCACGCGCGCTATATCCTAAAATTAGTATTAAAAAAAGCACGCAATTATATAGAGATTCCCTTCTTAAGGGAATGACGGGCTAGCGGAAAGCGAGAAGTGAAATGACATAAAACCATAAGCAAAATGGCTATTAGGTAAAATACCCCTAGAAACGATAATTCGCACTCACAGAATACGCCTTGTAATCGGGCCATAAAAAGGACGGGGTATTGTCGTAATTATAATCAGTATAAGTCAGCCCTATTCTCAATTTCTCGAAGAAATAGTAACTTGCACTCACACTATAGAATTTATCATGCACATCTCTAGCACCATCTTCCAAGAATGCATACTCCCAATTAAGCTCTGATTTAGCGCTGGGGTAATAGCTCAGGGATGCCGCCCAAACTTCATTATTATACTTATTCACATCGAGATTTCTAACAGAACCATTTACAACTTGAAGCGCTATTCGCTCAGCTTTAACTTTCTTATATTCAAACCCAGCCCCGATAAAACCAAAAGCATCAAGATCAAACAAGGCATCCACCCCACTACCATAAGCATTTTGGTTAGCATCTTCATAAAAAGCGTGCATTGAGACATGATCCGTCAAAAAAGCGCCTAATGTAAAGCGCTTGCTATCCGTATCCCCGGTATTAATCATATTGCCATTAGTGAAATACATTGTTGTTGAATCAAAATCACGATAATTTAAGCCCAGCCAAAGCGGAAAATCAGCTTGCGCCAAGCGAGCCCCCACATACTTAAAACTTGATTCCTGCTTTTTCATCACCCCCGCACCAGAACGCACTATATTTAGGTCTGTAAAACGCGTTTTCACTGCACCTAAAAACAAACCACTGGTTCGAGTATAAAATGCCGCAGAGTCATAAGGTAAAGAGCCATCTAACTCAACTGGCTTAATATATGCTGCCACCCCCAATGAATAACTTTCACCTTCAAGAATATCAAACTGAGAAGCACTTCCTCCCAGCGAAAACTGATAAGAGGAAGCAGCCATCACCGAAAACGATATGGAGAAACAACAAGCAACGGCAAAAACCGTAGACAACAGCTTAGCTGGAAAATTCATAAAATCCCTTTTCAATATTAATTAGGCAATGAAGTTTGACCTCAACGAGGCCTATAAAACGAATGATCGTAGATATAGCGGGGAGCATTATGAATAAACAGAAAGGAATTACAATAACAAATAGGGATAATTTTGATCCCTATTTTCGATCATATAGGGATAATTTTAATCCCTATTTTCGATCATATAGGGACGCTTTACTTTTAATCATATCGCAGTGCTTTCAAGGTTTAACTTATCCATTAAGCTAAACCTGAGTTGATCACCTTTGTTTAAACGCCCCACTCCCTTTGGCGTGCCGGTCAAAATCACATCACCAGGTTTAAGAGTGAAAAACTGACTCATATGAGCAATCAAAGGAAGGATAGGATTGAGCATATCCGAGCTTTCTCCACTCTGCTTCAGCTCATCATTAACATGCAGACTAAAACTGAGCGCACTTAAATCAGAAAATTCGGTAATCGGTACAAAGTCCGATAAAGGACAAGCACCATCAAAGCTTTTGGCTATTTCCCAAGGATATGCCTTCTCTTTCAATTTGCTCTGCAATTCACGCCGGGTCAAGTCGAGCGCCAGACCTAAACCAAGGATCGCCTGAGCCACTTGAGTCTCGTGAGCCGAACTTAAAGTTTCACCAATCAGCACGGCTATTTCGCACTCGTAATGGCAGTCTGTTGCAGGAATTTCAAAAGCGCTATTTAATGACACCACACTCGACTCCGGCTTTATAAACAATATGGGCTCAGCCGGAACCGGGTTATTCAACTCTTTTGCATGCTCTGCATAATTACGTCCCACACAAACTATTTTGCCTAAGGCCGGATTGAAATCAGTACCGTCGGTGAATTTAATTTTGTAGGTCATGCTTACTTCTCCCAATACAGGCAACTTCGTCGCTTAACTAATTCGTTTACAACGAAGTCATTACGCGACGACCAATTAAAACAACTATTCTTGATTTGCGCACTCTGTCGCAGAAGGGTCGAATTTACAACGAATTCTCCAGAGTATAGAAATCGCTTTAGCATCATAGGCCTTGTCATCACGTAAGCCTAAGCGAATTTTTTTAGATAAACTCTCATACTCAGTTTTAGTTTTATCATCAAGTTCTACCCAGTATTTCTGAGGAATCTCACTTTCAGCCTGCTTAACGGTATTTTCCAACTCATCGAAACGCGATAGTGCATGTTCGCGCATATTTTTAGCAAAACCTTCAGGCACTTTTTCACTATTCACAACCATTTGCATGACCGCATATAAAATATTGTAATTGATAATACCGCCGCTCTCTCCAAGACCCTTGTATAGCTCAAAGGTATTATAAGCCAATGCTGGCGCAAACATCACATCAACATTGCCATTATTAAATTGTCCACCCCAGGTCGCTAAAGAAGTATGTACCTGTGAAGCACCGACAATGTCAGCAAAGCGGCTACTGGCAATATCTGCATTCAGGATCGATACCTTTTTACCACTAATATTAGAAATACTGACATCGCTCGCATCCCTTACAAAGGTATAAATCTTGCCGATCGGAAATAAACCCGTTAACTCATATTTACCATTGGTAATCAGTTTTCTAGCCTTAACGCTATTCAAAGACGCCGATAAGGTTTTTAAGCCATCTAATGATTTAATCGCACCCGGCGCACCAAAAGCGGCTGAAAATGGCACCAAGTCACGTGAAAGCACATTGGTTAGAAATACCGCATCACAAATGCCAGATTTAAAGTCATTGGCAGCCACTTTTTCATCAGTATACGCATCAAGTTGAAGGTCGATCCCCCAAGAAATGGACTTCAATTTTGTTTCTTTTAAGAACGAAATAAAGGGCCCTGTATTGCCCACTGGATCCCAAACACAAAACTTCAAAGGCGTTAAGTTATTCGCTTGCGCCTGAAAAGAAAATAGAGAAAGCGACAACAAAGTACTGAATAAAAACCGTTTAGAAAATAACATTTTAAATAGTGCATCCTGAAATATGGTAACTGCGAAAGAGTGAGTTATTTTTTTTATAATGACGTGCATTAATATATAAAACCTTTTTTAACATGAATTGATTTATTTTAAATTGACTTGAATGACAGCTAGTTATAATTTTTACGCCATTCCAGTGCACAATATGACGGGTATGAGCGACAAACTTTTTGTATAAGTAAAAGCAAGCATTATTCTACTTACCGTCCTAGACCAGAAAAAGAAGCATATTAAGTTTATCTTTCTCAATAACGAAACAAAATACGTGAATATTATTCATGTTTCAACTTTATTCAAGTAAATTGCAAGCTAAACCCACACCCCGGAAATCAATGCCGAGTAAAAATATAATGATACCCTGCGTTTAAGACACCTTGATTATTTGAAGTGCTTATCTCACTCTTTTGGCCATCCGGCCACTCTATTAACAGACGCGCTATAGATTGATGCTGACCCAGCCCAAAATGAGCCACTGCTTGATCAAACGACAAAAAACCGCCACTCATTTTAATTTCTCGCAACTGCTGCTCTTTTGAATCTTCACCATAAAAAATACTGATTTTACTACCCAAAATTGAACGACTCATTACCTGCGCACCTTTACGCTCATCTCTTAAAGAAAAGCGGATCGCATTTTGTTGAGAGTGATTTATAAATACCCCCAAGTCTGCCGAGACACGATTTGAGACGATGTCTAAATCACCATCCTGATCAAAATCGATATAGGTAAAACTGGGCGTATTCAAGTAATCCACTAAACCAAACGCGACTTCTTCACGCTTGAATCCTTTTCCAGCCTGATTATGAAAAAAAACATTACTATGTACGTGACGCCCTAAGCCACCAAAAAGAAAACCATTGCCCACGTAGATATCCTGCCAACCGTCATTATCCAGATCTGCTATTTTGGCATTCCAACTCCAATGACTTTCTGCCACTCCCCAAGCGCTGGCAACATTGTCATATCCATTTTCTGAAGAGATTAAGAGCACATTTTTTTGCTCTGCAGCAAGATAGCTTTCTGATGAGTAAATCTGCTTAGGGGGAAGTTGCATTGATGCTGCCATACAGAGCGCTCGAAGGGTCTCATTTGAAACGGGTATTTTATGACAAAAAGCGCTATTACCACTTTGTTTTGCAAGCTGAATAATTTGCGCATGTACACAGGCTTTTTTCTGCGAAATATTGGTATATTGCTGGCACCACGTGGCATCGCCATCACGTAAAGCCTGCACAGCTGACACCAAACGTTGACAGCCCTCTCGCTTACCTTTATTTTCACCTACACCATCATCTTCATCTTCAGCAAGACCTGCACAATAATCGACCCCTTCTGAATCAGTAAAAGACATATCAACACTAAAGTAATCTAACCTCAAATCATGATTAAAATCACCGCTATCGACACTCATCGTATTAAAAGAGCTTAAATTGGGTAAACCCTCTGAACTTTTCGCTAAAGAAAAGGAGCCCTCCGACCATTGATAAAGAGCGTCCGGGCTGTCCATATCATTTGCAACAATTAAATCTTCTTGATTATCACCATTAAAGTCTGACAACAACACAGATAAAGTTTCACCTTGAACGCCTTTCAAGGCTTTTAGCTCAAACTTCGGTTTAAAGTCATTCGACACTGTCTTATTTTCTGCATAGTAGTTTTGTGAACGCACCGGATTGAAATGCCGCAAATCTCCAAACGACCAGCCACCCATCACAATATCGACATCACCATCCTTGTCCGGATCAGCAAAACCGGCAGACATCGTTAACTGACTGTTTTCGGATGATAGGCTTTGAAAAGCCGTTTGAGTAAACACCCCCTCCTGATTTATGTAAACACGACTTTCACCACCATAAAGTGTGACAAAAATATCTAACCAAGCATCACCATTGAGGTCGACCAATGCCACGAGCATTGGGCTTTTATCTCCCTCAAGCACGAGATTAAAAGCCAGCCTAAATTGCCTGCCTGTTTTTTCCCCAGCTGTTCTTTTTTCACCTGCTTCGTTCAAACCTAAGTTTTGATGCACTCTAATTTGATTGGCATGCGCACTGACCAAGTCAGGCCAGCCATCTTGGTTAAAGTCGCCTGAGCTGATCCCCCGACCATAACTGAAAGGCTCAAATAAGGCTGTCATGCTCATAGGCGGTGAAGCCTCTAAACCAACAGACTCAGCACTCAGCTTTTCAAATACAGGCTCGATTGCATCTAATCCCTGCAGCACACTTGAATCTTTTGGAGCAGTTTTGCTTGCTGTAACAAAGGCTAAAGCTTCGGTTTGTAGTACTTCTCCCTTAAAGGTAAGTGAGATATCATCAGATTCCTGTAAGAATTCAGCATCGATCAAGCCCTTCCCTTTTGGGTGGTTTGAAATAAGCGCCTCCTCGTCGACCTTCAAAGCGTCAAACCTAATATTCTGAAGACGCTTAGCTAAATTATGTTGAATGCTTTCAAGCTCGCAACGCGCGCGTAAGGATTCATCGTTAATCACAACACAAGCCTCTGGCTCGCCTTCCTCAATAGATTGAAAGTACTGATAAAAAGTCTGACAGCGATATTTTAGAAACGCTGAGTCGAGCCCTTTGCAGATATCAATGCTGGCGCCTTGTTCCAGCTGATTCACCATAATAACCCCTTGGCAATGCTGAACTTGCTGAGCACTTTCAAGTACAAGGCACGACTTAAGGTCATTCAAAGCGAGTATTTTTTTCGCTTGTCTTTGCTTCAACAAGGACTGCTCGCAAAGCTTTACGCTTTGACCCAGAGGTAAGGCTTGGCAAATAGTGTCACTATCATACATTTCCAAATTCACAGCCAAACCATCATCAATACAGCGCGCTTTACTTGCCTGGTCATGAATAGATAAACAGGGTTTAAGGCTTTGAGAATTAACCACCTGCTCAAATGATGTGTCGTATTCACAAGCAGTCTGATATTGATCATTTAATAGCGAACACGCTGCTAAAGACTTATCTTGTCGCGCCTGCTTTGAGACAGCGAGATAGCGATAAGCTTGCTCACAAGCAGCCCGGTATTCAATGGCGTCCTCAAGATATTGGCAGGATTTCACCGCAAATTGCGTCGATAAGGTCTGCAATACAAAAGTTTCAAAGCACTGATATTGCATAGGCTCACCCAAACGGTGACATAAGCGTGCGGCTTTGCGCACAATTGGTTTTGCCTTAGCTAAGGGGAGATAACTCATCGCTAAGTTGTCAATTTGTATGACTTTTTCAGCCTGCTTACGCTCCATCACCATCTGGCTAGTATACCCAGCCAGCACAGCCAAGGTAATCACTACTAGCATCAGCGTCACACTTAATCTCAAAGATAAGTCCCTTGCGATCATCATCGCTGGATAAATACTGAATATACCCAAACCAAAGAATATGGCTCCGACATAAACGTAAGGCACCCCCATCGCCAATAAGCCAACGGAAATAATCACGTCAAAAGCAATTGGCACTGGAAAAAAAGCAGCTAAACAAGCGACTAGAATTAATACTTCAAAAGACCAAGCAGACTCAAGTAAAGCATCAAGGGATACAAATTCTGCCAATACTGCGGCAAACAGCCCGGCCAACAACATAAAAGGCAGCGTCCCTCTAATTATCTGCCACAAGCTTTGTAAAAATATGCGAAGAAAGACAGTGAATGACTGCCACCAATTTAGATTCATCGGTAGCGAACAGGCATTATTCTTTGAATTTATGCCGACAGCCTCTGAATTTAAATCGACAGCCTCTGAATTTTTACCGACAGACAGCTGACTTTGCTTTAGCTGCCCGCTAAACTTTAAAGCCAAAGGTATAAACAAGCAGATAAACAACACGACCAGCACATATTTCACCACCAGCAATTCAAATGGCAATAAGCTAAAAGACATCGTCAGCACAACGACATTAAGGGTCGGAGAGCTGCTTAACATCGACAAGGCAGAAGCCACGGGCAAGCCACTTCGATACATACCAAAAGCAACCGGGGTTGAACAATTAGCACATACACCCAGAGGGGTACCGAATAGCGAACCTTTTAAAGCATTTAAAAAGTGGTTGGAACGCGTCTCAGACCCAGCAGGCCTAAAAGATATAAATGACAAAACAGCCAGAAAAGCGGCAGCAAACAGAATCCCGAAAGTCATGCCTTTCCAATTGGTATACCCCCAATTAATGGCGCTATTGAGAATTCGTTCGATGTGAGACTGGTCAGGCTCAAGGGGATAAATAACATCAAATGCCAAGGCACTAATATTGGTACGCTGCCCCATTTGGGATTTTTCATCCAAGGCAGGAAAACGGGATTGCGTCCAGAAAATGGCAGCAATAAAGACCAGTAGAATCAGTGAAAGAAAAAAACCTTTTTTATCTTTCACTTGCATGATCTCTTGCACTCGTATTTATTTAAAACAATGAAAACAATGAAAACAATGGATCCCCGGTTAAACCCGCCCAGGGCACCCTCTCTTGCTTCGCAATTCATCTTCTCTTCGGGGGATGCCGAAAAGCTATAGCACACCTCAGAGAAAACAACTCAAACTAAAACGGTTAATCAAATATCTTACCCGGGTTCATGACACATTTAGGATCAAACACCTGCTTAATCCCTTTCATCAGTGCAATTTCTTCTGATGAGCGGGTATAACCCAGGTAATCTTTTTTCACCATGCCGACACCATGTTCAGCCGAGATACTGCCATCATATTTGGCAACAATATCGAACACCCATTTATTGACCTTCAAACACTTTGAGAAGAAATCATCATTGCTCAAATCTTCTGGCTTAAGAATGTTTAGATGAAGGTTACCGTCACCGATATGGCCAAACCAGATGATTTCAAAGTCAGGATAATGCTCTGTCACAACCGCATTAATCTCTGTCAGAAACTCAGGCACTTTAGAAACCACCACAGATATATCGTTCTTGTAAGGCGTACGTACAGAAATAGATTCAGAAATGCCTTCTCGTAAACGCCACAAGTTATTTGCCTGCGTTTCACTCTGGCTGATCACGCCATCTACTACCCAACCTTCTTCAACACAGGTTTCAAATAAAGCCATAGCCTGATCCATCACTTCATCAGACGTCGCTTCAACTTCAAGCAAGGCATAAAAAGGCGCTTCAGTTTCAAACGGTGCAGGTACATCGTTATGTGCTAATACATGAGCCATCGCTTGGTGAGAGAAAAACTCGTAAGCAGTTAAATCTAATTTCGACTGAAAGCTTTTTAAGACATCCATGGTATTTGTAATGTCATTTAGGCCCAAGACTAATACGGTTAGATTTTTCGGTTGACGCGTTAACTTCATCGTCGCTTCAGTAATAAATCCTAAAGTACCCTCAGCACCAATAAACAAGTGCCGCAAATCATAACCCGTGTTGTTCTTTAGCAAGTCACGATTAAGCTCAAGAATCTCACCTGCACCGGTCACCACTTTCAAACCCAATACCCAGTCGCGACTCATGCCATATTTGATGACTTTAATGCCGCCCGCATTGGTCGATAAATTACCGCCTATTTGACTTGAACCAGCAGATGCGAAATCAACCGGGTAATATAAGCCATTGTCTTCAGCAAAACTTTGCAACTGCCCGGTCACCACACCTGCCTGGCAACGCACAGATTGATCACTCGCACTAAATTCGGTAATTTGATTCATATAATCAAATGAAACAACCACTTCACCATTATCCGCAACGGCGCCCGCACTCAAACCTGTTCGGCCACCAGACGGTACCAAGGCAAAATCCATCTCATTTGCGAGCTTAACGATTGCCTGTACTTCTTCTGTGGTTTTAGGAAATACTATCGCCGTTGGCTTAGGCGTATATATTTTAGTCCAGTCTTTGCCGTGAGAAGCTAAAGACTCTTCATCGATTCTCACTTTACCGGCTTCAACTACCTGTTCAAGCGCATCAATTATCTTTTTAACTGCTATATCACTTTGTTCTGTTGTCGCCATATGCTGTATCTACCCACCTAAACCACTAAAATTGTTAACTTTAATTCTAGCTATACCAACTTAACTAATTGATATAGCTAGAATTAAAAAGAGTTATAATATTTTGAACGCCTAAAAGCGGAATATGTTATCATACGCGGCTTTTTCAGGCATAACTCTTTCAAATAGAATGTCTGTAAAACGGCTCTAAATATTCGACCTTAAGCTTGCTTAATACGTATATAAGAGTTGTCTCTTTTAATTTGCGGTGCGAACACACCTAGAACCAAAGGTTTAATGTGAATATGACTACGACGTCTTTAGATAAAGGTAAAATCAAGTTTTTGCTTTTAGAAGGTGTACATGAATCTGCTGTAGCAACACTAAAAAAAGCAGGTTATACCAACATTGAATATCTTAAAACTTCTCTTGCCCAAGATGAGTTAATTGAAAAAATCGCTGATGCGCATTTTGTTGGTATTCGATCTCGCACTCAATTAACTGAAGAAGTTTTTGAGGCTGCTAAAAAATTAATCGCTGTAGGCTGCTTCTGCATCGGCACCAATCAGGTAGACCTAAAAGCTGCGACTAATAAAGGCATCGCGGTCTTTAACGCCCCCTATTCGAATACCCGTAGTGTGGCTGAATTAGTACTAGCACAAGCAATCTTATTGTTGCGCGGCGTACCTGAAAAAAGCGCTATGGCGCATCGAGGCGAGTGGCTTAAGTCAGCGACTAACAGCTTTGAGATTCGCGGTAAGAGCCTGGGTATTGTAGGTTACGGCAGCATTGGCAGCCAGTTAAGTGTGCTGGCTGAAGCCCTTGGCATGAAAGTATTCTTTTATGACACCGTCACCAAGCTGCCACTTGGTAATGCAACGCAGGTTGATTCGATGGAAGAATTACTAGGTACAGCTGACATCATCAGCTTGCACGTACCTGAAACTGCTGCAACACAAGACATGATGGGCGAGAAAGAATTTTCTCAAATGAAGCAAGGTAGTATTTTCATTAATGCTGCACGCGGCACAGTAGTTGATATTGATGCTTTATGTGGAGTACTTAAATCCAAGAAAGTGATTGGCGCAGCTGTCGATGTATTCCCTGTTGAACCAAAGTCAAACAATGAAGAGTTTATCTCGCCATTAAGAGAGTTCGACAATGTTATTCTAACGCCACACGTTGGCGGCAGCACCATGGAAGCTCAGGAAAATATTGGCTATGAAGTGGGCGAGAAACTGGCTGTATATAGCGACACAGGCACATCGATCACCTCTGTTAACTTCCCCGAAGTTGCCTTACCCGCTCATCCAGAGAACCATCGTTTATTACACATTCACCAGAATATCCCTGGCGTGATGTCTGAAATAAACCAAGTCCTATCTGAAAACAACATCAATATCTGTGGTCAATACCTGCAAACCAATGAAGGTGTGGGTTACGTCGTAATTGATGTTAACAAGGAATACAGCGAATTGGCTCAGCAAAAAATAAAGTCAGTAAACGGTACTATCCGCTGTAGGGTACTATTTTAAGTAACGGGTACTATTTTAAGTAACGGGTACTATTTTAAGCCTAGCTTAAAACAAAAAAGGGGGTAGACCATCAGTCTACCCCCTTTTTTTTGCTCTCTAGCAGCCCAATTCAT
>Ga0209290_1000307_pt1 | contig 41304 bp, 32 predicted proteins | sample EN1Hudsemesocosm_2_FD_184632 | JGI IMG/M metagenome (GOLD analysis project Ga0209290, IMG submission 184632) | Methane-oxidizing microbial communities from mesocosms in the Hudson Canyon - EN10B Hudson Canyon (SPAdes) (version 2) | ecosystem: Environmental > Aquatic > Marine > Cold seeps... | reverse complement strand
AATTACAACTTACAACTTACAACTTACAACTTACAAGCACATACCTAAAACCAATTCAATATTCATTAAGGAGAGATGAAATGGTTGGCCCTAAAGAGAGTAAGACCGAAAAAAATATAATTGATCACATTTCCGTTGAAGTTCATAAAATTAGCGACAAACTTGGCAAACGGTTTGATTCGGTAGTGGAACAGAGTAAACCGGCATCAATCAAAGAAACTGTCACGGCTCGGATCGATCAAGTGGCTGGACAGATTGAGCAGACTAGGCAGTCGTCAATTGAGCAACTTAAACGCGTTCAGTCAAAAGACGATTCACGCTTCAATAAGCTAGTCGAGCTACCTATTGGTCTGCTAGAAAGGTTAGCAAACCCCTCAGGTAAAAAATTAACGTCTAAGAAGAAGCCACCAGCTAAAACCTCTCGCTCCCGAAAATCATCTAAAAAACGAAATAAATAATACTTAGCTGAGCTACGACAATTAAATTTAAGTGAGTGTAGCTAATTTACAGGAGGTATAAGATGTCCCCTTTAACGCTACTATGTGTTGATGATGACGAGAACACCCTTAAATCGCTAGGACGTCTCTTACGCGATCAACCCTATAAAGTGCTGTTTGCAACCAGTGGCAAACAGGGGTTTAGCCTACTTAAGAGTGAGCCGGTACAAGTCGTAGTCTCAGACTATCGTATGCCGGGAATGACCGGCACAGAATTTTTGTATCAGGTTCAACAGGACTATCCGAATACGTTCCGAATGATACTTTCCAGTTTTTCAGACGGACAATCCATTCGAAATGCGATTAGTGACGGCGCCATTGACAAAGTGCTTATTAAGCCTTGGAAGTCAAAAGAACTGATAACAGAAATTCATTGTGGGTTTGAAAAGGTTAATGCAACCAATTGTTTTACCTGTTCATAACGAAAGAGCGCCTCTCACAAAATGAAAATGTGCTCCCACCTTGACTACATTTTATCTGGAATGTCTAAGCAACATAAGTCTAACTGAATATTATTTGATCAAATAGATATCGACAACACGGGGTTGCAAAATGAGGGTAATAATCTAATGTAATCTTTACTTGGTAAGACGTTGCCAATTTGGCTCAAAAGTATATGCGCCGGTTATATGAATGATTATATTTAAACGAGAGAGAACGGTATGAGTACAGGTACAGTGAAGTGGTTCAATGCAGATAAGGGTTTCGGTTTCATCAATCCCGATGACGGAGGAAAAGACCTTTTCGTGCACCATTCTGAAATTCAAAGCGAGGGTGAGTATGCCACGCTAAATGATGGACAGAAAGTAAAATACGAAGAAGGACAAGGCCAGAAAGGGCCTTGCGCAAACAAAGTCGTGCCGCTCTAATTGATATTGGCCCTAATCTTCAAATTCGGATTACGCTGCCTATGCCGACATAACCATAGATGCTCCCAAATGAAAGCAGTTTAAACTTTAGCATTTCAGTCATTTTTTGGTGATTCCGTAGGCGGTTCATTAATTGAAGGCTCATTACTTGCCACTGGGTTGTATCTGATCAGAGTATTTTTTAGATTGAAGTGGGACACCGGCAGTGCTTTCGCATACAGCTATTCACCAGTTTTTTCACCATACTTAGCAGGACTGTTTTATCTTTTCATCCTGACAAACCAAGACACTAACTCATGAGCACCCCAAGTATAATAAAACGATCCGTTCAACAACTTACGTTGGCACAAATGGCGCACATAACTAATTACTTCCCGGCAATGTTTTTTTTATCTTAGCAAATAGTTCTTGATAACGTTCCGACAACTGGTGATGCTCACTCTTGTGTGACTGTTCTAACTTTTCAAGTTCGTCACGGTAGGAACTTACCAGTTCAATAAACTCGCCGTGATCCTCATTATCAAATTTATTGATGTTTTTTAGGTGGAGTGCCTCAATTAGTTCACGATCCCGTTTGGCAAAATAGATATTCTCTTCACTCTGCTCTTTTAATTTCATGGTTTCATTAAAACTTGTCATGATATCACCTCTTATTTGTAAAGATGGCTTAAGCTATAGGTGAGACATTAGGTTCAAGTTCTGACAAGCATCTATTCTTGAATACAGCGTACATGCTTAGGATCGAATGTCCCAACCTTTAAATAGAGTGTACACCCTAAACCTTAATTTGCGCTATTGCGGCGTCCTGAGATTTTTTTTGTATGCTTCTCTAAAGCTAAGACCATTGCGATCTAATACAAAAATTCTAAGCGATCAACTAATAAACGGCATCAGCTCACGATTTATCAATCGATTAATATGCTGCCTTACTACTAAAATCATGACTATTTTGATGCTATAAAAAGACGCTGTTCAAAAATTGATCTATACTAATTGGTGTGTCACATAAGTTCACTCTTCAAGGAAAGCCGGAATGGTACTATAAGGGTGGGTAGCGCCACTCGACCTGTTTGGTGCTTTTGCAGAACTCTGTCAGGAAAGGAGGTCAGCAGTGTTTTTTCCCCAAGCAATGCTACGTCTAGTCTGCTTTGTACCCAATGAACGTTTGGCGAGCAGTCTTCAGGTATTAGCTGAAACAGCCGCTTTCCATCCTGGCGAACAGTTTTTATTGGGAGAAGCCCAAGATCTTGAACCGCTAAAACAATCCCTTCGTGCAAGGCAGCACTCTCAACGCCAGATTGCTGCTCAACACTTATTGGAACCCCTGCCCAGTGAGACTCTTCTGAGCTACCGGGCAGGTGAGCTGGGCAAGCGTCCATTACAAGCTCAAGGATGTGTTTATGATGATGAACTCTATCTTTGGGTGGGTACAAAGCCAGCAGCAGACTTAGAGGAACAATGGAGCCAAACGCCACAAATTCAGTCACCCTGCCCTGATCTCATCAACGCACTTAGTGACAGCCAATGTCAGCTCCTGTTTGATACTGAAGGTCAAGTTGGTCACATAGCTCACTGGCGCATTATTGATGGCTGGATCCCTACAGCCAAAGCACGGCTCTTTTCAGATTTGTTATGTAACGAAGTCTTTATTCTGACATCAGCAGAAGAGTGCGAGCTGCCCCTCAAGCAAGTCCCCTCTCTGTTTAATCGCCCTAAGTCTTTAATTGGCTTTACTGCCTTAATGCAACTCTATGGCACCACTACCTACAGCGAACTTGACCCTACGCCGATTTTGGCCGTAGGTTTTACACTGATGTTCGGCATGATGTTTGCCGATTTGGGACAGGGCCTGCTTCTATTTCTACTGGGACTTTACTTTACTCGTGGAAAATTCCCACTGCTTAGCCCTCAAACAGGACTAAAGGTAGGCTGGCTGCTAATGCCGATCGGTTTGTCTGCCTGTTTTTTCGGCGCCCTTTTCGGTAGTGCCTTCGCCCATGAGGATTTGATTCCAGCCTTGTTATTCCATCCTATGGACAATGTCTTACTCTATCTTTCATCGTGTATGTTAATTGGCTTTGCGCTAATCTGCTCGTGTATGGGTATTGGTCTGTTCAACGCTTGGCGGAGCGGACAATTGAGAGCTGTACTGTGGGGAAATTTTGGCCCCCTTGGTCTAGCATTTTATCTTGCTCTCGCTACAGTTACATTGGGTCATCTGCAACAATGGATTATTGTTCGTAACTTTGGTCTTGCTATGATGTTTGTCGGTATATTGTGCATGGGAACTCACTATTTTATTTCAATGAAAGATGAAACGTGGCCTTTGCGCCTTTTCGCCTCAATTTTGGAGAGCTATGATTTTGTCATGAAATTTATAATGCAAACCATTTCTTTCGTGCGCATAGGCGCTTTCACATTTGCTCATATTGCGCTCTCCACAGCACTTATGATCTGCGTAGCGCAGTTTGAAACCCAACCTTTGTTAGCTTGGTTAATGCTGATAGCGGGTAATCTTTTTATCGCCCTATTCGAAGGACTGCTGGTTAGCATTCAAGCGATGCGTTTGCACTTTTTCGAACTATTTACTAAATTCGTTTTGGGAGGGGGGGTCGCCTTTAGACCTCTATCATTTCCCAGGGAGCCTTAGAATGAAATCATTAACCACTCTCTCTAGGTGGACGTGGGCACTGTGTGTCACCGCAGCTTCCTTTATTCTCATGTCAACCCTGCTCTATTTCTCTTTACCGGAGGCGGCGGCTCTAGAGCAAGCTGCGGATGACAAAGAGATCGCAGACTGGGGTTATTATCTAGCGGCGGCTCTTGCAACGGGTTTATCAAGCATCGGCGCTGGTATCGCAGTAAGTCAAGTTGGCGCAGCAGTGGTGGCCGCCATATCTGAAAAACCAGAGCTGTTTGGTCGTGTTTTGATTATATTAGGCCTGGCTGAAGGAATTGCCATCTATGGCTTGATTATCTCATTTGTCATTATTGCAGCTATCTGACAATGAAACTCTATACCAGAGGGACGGCACAGGATCAGCTTCTTTTTTTATTGCTTGGTATACAGGTTGGAGATGATCTGGGTGGCAAACTAGAGCGTAATGAGAGTTGCGGCCTTTTGCTCGGCAATGATGAACAACTACCTTCGGAATGGGTTAAGGGGACGAAATCCCTGCCTTATTTAAGGCTCCCGGATACCGATCATCCGCTTAAGGAAACTGAGAAATTGGCACAACTTCTGGCCCGCGCCATCGGACAAGGAGAGATTCATTTATGAACGATGCTATTAATGTGGATATGAATGCAACTAAATTGAATCAATTGTTTGCCGAGCTGAATCAGAAGCGGCTCTTACGGCTGAAGGAAATCGAGAAAGATTGCCAGGCCAGAATTGATAGCCTTCAACAGGAAATGAAAAACAAGCTTGAAATTAAGAGTAAAAAATTGCAACAGGACCAGCGCCGCAAACTACAACAATTTGAAAGCAAAGCCATGCGAGAAGCTCAATCTGAGCAACAGCAAGCACTCTGGAGCCATCAGCAAACTTATATAGATGAAACACTTTGCGCCGCCCGGCTTTCACTCAACCAACTTCCATTGGATAAGCAATCACTCCTAAGCTGGACTAAAGAGGCTCGCAAGCGCCTAGGGCAACCGACATCACTTTTACTCAAAATCAAACCACAGTGGTTAGATCAGTGGGCAAAACAAATGCCAGCCAGTGAAATCCCCCTGGCTGCAGCTGAAATGCTCGGTGGGGCTATATTGCACGATAAAGAAAGACAGATTGAATTGGATGGTTCATGGGATCAGCGCTTGGAAGCATTGATCCCACAATTATGGCAGAGGTGGTCTCACAGTGTCAGCACAGATAATCAGGATTAGTGGCCCAGTGGTAAGCTGTGATCACCCGGAGATGTTCGCCATAGGTGAGCGAGTCGCCGTTGGCAATGTAGGACTGGTCGGTGAAGTAATTCGATTAACTGCCATCGAATGCTATATACAAGTTTATGAAGATACTACTGACTTACATATCGGTGAGTCGGTTACATCTACCGGCTCACCGCTGATTGTAGAACTAGGGCCTGGATTACTAACTACCATCTACGATGGTATTCAGCGACCACTAACAACCATTAAGGATCAGACCGGCGCTTTTATTGAACGCGGTGCCAAAGCTGCCTCCCTGAGTCGAGACAAGAAATGGTCATTTGAGCCCCTGCAGGAAATTGGCACTACGCTCACTGGTGGTGCAGTTATAGGTGAGGTGCAGGAAACGAGTGCGATCTGCCAAAAGATACTCCTGCCGCCACTAGCAGATGGAGTTCTGAGTCATATCGTTAAGAAAGGTGAATATTCGCTTGAGGATTCAATTGCACGAATCAAAAAGGCCGATGGCCAGGAGCAAGATATCTATCTCTTTCACCGATGGCCGGTGCGCACCAAGCGTCCCGTGCTAAAACGACTAATAGCCGATCAGCCACTGATCACCGGCCAACGTATTATCGATACCCTATTCCCTATTACCAAGGGTGGAGCAGCAGCTATGCCTGGTGGATTTGGTACGGGCAAAACGGTCACTCAACACAGCCTGGCCAAATGGTGCGACGCCGACGTAATCGTCTATATTGGCTGCGGAGAGCGCGGTAATGAGATGACCGGCGTATTGACTGACTTTCCCCAACTCGTAGACCCGCGAACCGGTCATCCATTGATAGAGCGGACAGTGATGATCGCGAACACCTCCAACATGCCAGTAGCAGCCAGAGAGGCCTCCATCTACACCGGAATTACCATCGCAGAGTATTTCCGGGACCAGGGAATGGATGTAGCTTTGTTGGCAGACTCAACCTCCCGCTGGGCGGAGGCTTTGCGGGAGATATCAGGCCGGCTCGAAGAGATGCCTGCCGAAGACGGATTTCCCGCGTACCTGCCTACGCGTACCGCTGAGTTCTACGAACGCGCTGGCAAAGTGCAAACACTTAGTAAGGACATCGGTTCTGTGACCTCTATCGGTGCCGTCTCTCCTCCCGGAGGAGATTTCTCAGAACCAGTAACCTTGCATACCCAACGTTTTGTCAGGGCTTTTTGGGTACTGGATAAGTCATTAGCCAATGCGCGTTTCTTTCCTGCTATCCACCCACTGGACTCATACTCAGAGTACAGCGCTGAACTGAGTCAGTGGTGGAATAAAATATCTCCACAATGGCAACAGGATCGAGATGAGCTGCTTACCCTGCTGATGGAAGCTGACAAATTAAAAGGCATCATACGCATTATGGGTGAAGAGGGTTTATCCGACCATCAAAGAAAGATACTGCTGGCAGACAGAGTCATTAAGGAGGGATTTCTGCAGCAATCAGTCTTTAGCCCCAAAGACCTCCATGCTTCGCCACAAAAACAAGCCATTATGCTAAAGGTAATCATGAAACAGATTCGGATCATGCTCAAAGATGACAGTCCCATTGGAGAAGTGGTGGAAAAGTTCAAATTGGATGATCTGATTCGGCTTAAAGATGAGGCTAGCTCGGATGAGATGAACAAGATTCTGGCTTGGCAAGAAGTATCATGAAAGACCCCATCATTTACACTCAACTAGAAAGAATAGAAGGCCCTTTGATAACTCTGGTGGCCGAACTGACCGATATTGGTTACGGAGAAGCGATTGAACTGGTTGATAGACAAGGCAGAACACGGCACGGACGTGTCGTGCTCTTAGAGGGAGACAAAGTCACTATCGAAGTATTTCAAGGTACTGCCGGTTTGGGCAAGCAACAAGTACGGACCCGGTTTTTAGGGCGGCCTATCACTTTGAATCTGGATAAATCCATAATCGGACGACGCCTCAATGGTATGGGCGAACCCATCGATGATGGCCCCCCTCTGGTGGGAGTGGCCCGAGACATAAACGGTAGCGTCATCAACCCGACAGCTCGCACTTACCCTCAGGAATTTATTCAGACCGGCATCTCCAGCATTGATGTAATGAACGCTTTGGTGAGGGGGCAAAAGCTACCAATCTTCTCCTCCTCTGGGCTGCCCCACGATTTGCTAACTATTCAGCTTGCTCAGCAAGCCAAGATTCGTCCAGACCTAAGTGAACTGTCTGATAAAGAGAGTCTCGAGCAGGAGGAACTTGTGGTAGTGTTTGCTGCTATCGGCGTAAAACACGAGGTTGCAGTACGTTTTGCCCAGGAGATCTCAGGGCGAACCGTTACTTTCCTCAATCTGGCGGACGATCCGGTGATGGAGAGACTGTTAACACCTAGAGTGGCCCTGACCGCAGCCGAGTACCTGGCTTTTGATCTTGGCTTGCACGTGTTAGTTATTCTAACCGACATGACTGTTTACGGTGAGGCACTTCGTGAAGTAGCCTCAGCACGAAGTGATGTGCCCTCTCGAAAGGGCTACCCAGGTTATCTATATAGTGACCTGGCATCGATATTTGAACGTGCCGGTCAGATAAAAGGGAAAAAAGGATCTATTACCCAGATTCCAATTCTCACCATGCCAAACAATGATATCACCCACCCGATCCCCGATCTAACCGGTTATATTACAGAGGGGCAGATTGTACTGTCTCGGGAACTCAATCGTCAGAGCATCTACCCACCCATCGAATTGCTACCCTCGCTTTCTCGACTAATGGCAGACGGTGTCGGAAAGGGATTGACAAGAGCTGATCACCTACCTCTGATGGAGCAGCTCTATGCCGCTTATGCCCGAACCGTGGAGGTCCGGGTGATGAGCCGTATTATGGGTGAAGAGGATCTATCGAATATCGACAAGTGTTACCTCGACTTTGGAGTGAAACTAGAAGGTAATTTTATCGGTCAGGATCGTAGTGAAGATCGTAGTATTGAGCAGAGCCTAGAATGCGGGTGGCAGTGCCTCGCCTGTCTTCCAATACAAGAGATGACTCGTTTAAGCAAAGATCAGTTAAAAAACCATCGTGCGCTTTGGTTTAAAGATAAAGAGGGTTTAAAAAATAAAGATGGGTTTAAAGAACCGGATGGTCAAAAAGGTCAAGACAGAAAAGAAAACGCAGATGAGGAGATAGATTGATGCAAGCCCATCACAGTCATCCGGCAACCAAAACCGAACTAGTGCGCATGAAAAAGGAGATAGCTATTTCTAAAGAGGGTCTGGAGCTGCTGGAAAGAAAGCGTGACATACTGATGGCTGAAGGGCTTCAACTACTGAAGACAGCAAAACAATTGCGCTCGCAGGTGACCCAACGCTGGGCCCTCATTGACAAAAACTGGCAGCAGGCAGTTGAACATCAAAGTCCCGTTTCACTAAAGAAACTCGCTGAAGCCTTGCCGGCTATGGCTCCTCTTGAAGGTGGCTACCGCGGGTGGATGTCTGTCAAATTAGCTAATTTTTCGTGCAAAGCACCCAAACTGAATTTCCTTGGCGCAGTTAGCGAGCTTGATCTACACACCGAACAGGTGCGCGGGGCCTTGGCGAAATTGCTTCCCGAACTGATCGAACTGATGAATACAGAAACGAACATACGTAGGATTGCGGTCGCTTTAAAACAATCCCATCGTCAAGTTAACGCACTTACCCAAGTAGTGATCCCTGAGCTGGAGTATGAAAAGGTGCACATAGAGCAACGTCTGGAGGAGAAAGAGCGCGAGGCAATCTTTCAGGTTAAACTGTTAAAGGCTAGAATGCTATGAAGCAAACAGAACTTGAACAGCTTGTAGGGGAACTTGCAAAGGCTGAACGCCAAGCAGCTGATGAGATTTCTCAGGCCCATGCCCAGGCGGAACAACGTATAAGTGAACGACGCCAGCAGCTGGAAGATGAATGCTCACTACAGCTTGAGAACTTAGAGCAACAATTTGAGCAACAAAAAAAAGCGCTTTTGGTTAATATTAAAAACCAACAGCAGCAGATTGAGTCACAAACGTCTGTAGCTATAAAGGGGCTGCAGGAGCGTCATAACAAGGTTCAAGATCAACTCGTGGAATGGTTGACTAGCCAGGTAATAGAGCAATGAAAGCGGCTTTGTGGACCAAACTTAAATGTGCAGGACCCCTGCAGGACTTTGAAAGTGAAATGCAACGCTTCCTTTATTGGCTGCCTCCACCATTTCATCCACTAATAACCATATTTCGTAAATGGCAACGACGATTCCGTCAGGCTAACAGCGCGGCTGCTCGGCTCATGCTTGAGCAGCAGGCTGTCGGAGAACTCCTTAAACATCCAATAAATTACCCTGAAAGAGATTTGCTGGTTGATTTTTTAAAACGTATTGAATCTGCACTCAAAGCCAGTAATGAGGCTCGCCGGACGGCACTTGAAGGAGAGGCAATAGATACTAGTCTGGACGACAAGCTGCTTGATGAATTATTGGACTGGTTAAAAAAATATCGCCACAGTCAACAGCGTGAAATTGCACTCTGGTTGTCACGGATGATGGAGGCCTGGCGTCTTGAAAGAAAAGGTCTTGCTCTCGAAAGTCATCTAAAAAAACGAAATAAATAATGCTTGGCTGAGCTACAACAATTCACGAATGACGAGGTTATTGATTTGCTAGGGAGGGTCAATTCCCTGTACAAGAATAGCGTGAAAAATGGATTACTTCTCGATGCAATTCAACAGTATAGGAAGGATAAGTGTCATTTTTGGCTTGTTTTTCGGATAATCCTGTCTGCAGACCGAACGACAGTCAGTAACTACTCAATCTCCAACATTCTAACGTTGATAGAATCTGATACTGAATTCAGTATGGAGGTATGTGCTGGATCGCATCATTGGTCTAGAGAACTAATTGCCAGAAGCTATAAAGTTAAAATGATACCGCCTCAATTCGTCATACCTCCGTGCATATATTCGTATTATTCATACTCTGATTACCCCATAGCTTGGTATATCGTCGACAACTTGACAGTACCTTGTGCAGGAAGCTACCTTAGGTCTAAAAGACAACGATGAATAGAAAGTTCTGAAAAAGAAATATCGTTTTGAGTAGACCGTTACCCATAGTACTGGTTGTTTAGTAAAGCCGCACTAAACTTGAGAGTTATGCGGAACACATCTGTTTAATGATGTATTTCCAGAAAAAAGTATCATTGAATCTACAGGAGACAAGGCAATGAGTACTTTATTTAGTTGCTTATTTTCGGGTTTTACTTTCATCCTTTTATGTACGGTGTCATACGCCTTGGCGGATCAACATGCTGGTACTCCGCTGAAAATTGTTGTTTCTGATTATCCGCCGTATGAATTTGCTGAACCTGTCGATGGTCTGAAAGGTTTTGACGTAGAGGTTCTAGAAGCAGCATTTGACAGGGTTCAGGTGAATATCACCATAGAGTTCATGCCTTGGAAACGAGCAAAATACATGACTGCTCGTGGCGAAGTACCTGCGGCATTTTCGTGTGCACGCGACGCTGAGCGGGAAAAGGTTTTCTACTTCTCCGACATTATTAGTGGTCTTACACATGGACTTTTTGTCCGAAAAGACTTTGATATTGACGCGTCGCTGATCCACCGAATTGAAGATGTAAAGGAGCTAGAAATCATAGCGACATTAGGTTATGTCAACGATGTTGAATTAACAGAGAAGGCCATTCCACACCAAACCGCCCAGACAGATCTATCAGCTTTGAAGATGGTGGTACTTGAGCGTGCCGAAACCTTTTACACTCAGAAAGAAGTGTCCAACTACTTGATTCGGAGCAGCGAACTAAGTGCAAGTCTAAAGTTCATCGAATTACGAAAAGCCGACTTTTATGTCTGCTTCAGCAAGAAATGGCCGAATGTAGAAGAACTCATTTCCAAGTTTAATAAAGGTTTGGCTCTTATTCGCGCGGATGGTACTTACGATGCTATTCATGCCAAATATCGATGATCCTTCTATTCTAGCAGAAGACGTTAGGCTACCAGGTAGCCGAGATTTTTTGCGACAGAAACCTTAGTTGTGTCTAGAATAATCCTACTTCTGCTCTGGGACATTATGCGACACAAACCTTAATCAACGCGCTCCTGTCCGTATTTGTTTATTACAAATATTATGCTAAATTGAAGGAACTAGTCTTCATCCGAATTTACAGCTCTCTCAAATCCTTATGGAATAGAGGTTGTTATGAAAAGAATATTCTGTCTAGTACTTATATTTTATTTGTCGCACGTCACTCTATCATCAGCAGAAACGATCAAAGTCGGCATCTTGCATTCCCTATCTGGGACAATGGCGATTAGCGAAAATGCAGTAGTGCTTTCAACGTTACTCGCAATTGATGAGATCAACCAACAAGGTGGCTTGCTAGGTAAGCAAATCGAAGTCATTATTAAAGATGGAGCCTCTAACTGGGATAATTTCCGTGACCAAGCTAAAACCCTGATCACTAAAGACAAAGTCTCCGTAGTTTTTGGTTGTTGGACCTCTGCAGCTCGAAAAAGCGTTAAACCTATTTTTGAGAAATACAACCACCTCCTCTTTTATCCTGTCCAATATGAAGGGTTGGAACAATCCCCCAATATCGTCTATACAGGTGCAGCCCCCAATCAACAATTACTTCCAGCACTTGAATGGGCAGTTAAAGAGCTAAAAATAAGCTCTGTGCTGCTAATCGGCTCAGACTATATCTTTCCACACTCAGCTAACGCTATTTTGAAGCATAAAGCCCTGGAACTCGGCGTAGATATTTCTGACGAGTTGTATATTCCCTTAGGATCTAACGACGTGTCATCGCTCATTAAATCCGTCACAAATAATAAACCCGATATGATATTCAATACAGTTAATGGCGATAGCAATATCAAACTATTTGAGGCTATAAATAGCCATGGATTTGATGCAGAACAACTTCCTATCATGTCTTTTAGTTTGGGTGAACCAGAAATACAATTAATGGATACTGCACACATAAAAGGCCACTTTGCGGCATGGAATTACTTTCAAAGCTTAGCGACCGAGTCCAACAAAAAATTCTTGAATAAGCTGAAAAACAAAGCTGGTATATTAATTTCTTCTGACCCAATGGAGGCGGCTTATTCTGGCGTTCACTTATGGGCACAAGCCGTGAAGGCAGCCAGAAGTATCAAGCCAGCCAGAGTAAGGGCTTATTTGAATCAGTCATTTCAAGCACCGTCAGGTGTTATAAAGATCGATCCGCACACTCAACATGTCTATAAAACTTCGTACATTGGTAAAATAAACCAAAATAAGCAGTTTGATATCGTCTGGAAAAGTGCCTTGCCTTTAGCACCTAAACCCTATCCAGGTTATAGAACAAAAGATAGCTGGCATGAAATGCTGGAAAATTTGTATGAAACCTGGAACCAAAATTGGGCTTATACACCGGTGACTGAAGATTTGAAGGGCGCAACTACAATGGAACTGTTCATAGCTGAAGAAGCCCCCTACTTTTCAAGAAGTCTTAGCGTCTATGGAGATTTTGGCATACTTGGGAATTACCTAAAGAATATTTTTTCCGAGTTAGGTTTTAATGTCAGATTCACTCAAATTCCTACCGCAAGACTGGAAATTCTAAAACATGATCTTCAACTTTCATTCCCTGTACCTACATGTAACAAATATCCTTCCGATGTGGTATGGCATAAAGTACTGGGATTTGGTTATAAGCGTAATTATAAAGCGATAAATCAAGCCAAAGTTATTGGCTTAGTAAGAGGAGAAAAAATCCCCAAAAAACTACAATCTTTCATAAAGAAAAATAACATGGAAATCGAGTATGTTTCCTACGATATTTATAACATTAAAAAACTAAAACTCAACAGAGTAGACGCTATAGTGATAGACGAAGCACAATTGAATTATCTTACGTCCATTCTACCGTTCTATATATTCGATATAACTTTTGACAACAAACAGATCGTCGAAGCGCCTATGAAAGCTTGTTTTCATAGTAGAGACATCCGTAATGACTTTAATATGGTCTTACAAAAATATAGACAGAAAAATGTAGTGGGCTTTCCTACGCCTCCCTGGCGATAAAGAACTTGAATCATCGAGACAAGTAATGAAAGTTACCGATATAAACACTCAAACAAACAGCGAACACAGAAATATTTAACAGGTAAATACACTTAAATAAAGGCAAAAATCTGGCTATTAAGACGAGTCAATATTAAATGTAACTAGTGGGTCAGTTTTAACTACAACATAACATTCATGGGCACTTGCACAAACACCCCTCTGAAGGTCAAGAATAGCAAGTGGTGCGAGAAATTTTGTCTCTTTAAAGCACCCTAGTACCCCAATACTTAGACTTATTCTCCAGTTGGGCTAAAATAAACTAGAAATGTATTTATTGTCACAAGGAGTCCAATGTGGGAGAGCTAAGTAATTTTTGCGGTCATGTGGTTGATCTAATAAAAACAGATAACTCTCTATCTTTACGTCTGCTTTCATGGAGTGCATTAGACGAGGGGGGCAAGCCTGTTCTAATAATCTCATTAGCTGAGCCTATGGTATCTTTAAATTCGCCTTTAACATTTGATGCAGCCAAAGATAACGAATACAAAATTGACAGTGTAGAGATTAAAAGAGGAAAGCTTCAAGTATGGTTTCATAGTTTTGATCGCCCTATTGAAGTTGAATCTAATAACATTGAGTATCGATTCGAAGATCTATCTGAAACTGACCTTCGAGGCTTATTGAAGATTTCGCGAACTGGTAACGATGAGAAATCCAAGCAAGTTAGATCGCTTCGCAATAAAATTGATTCTTTAGCCAAATTTATTGATGAGTCAGAAAATAGGTTATCAATAAAGTCTCAGAGCCACCCAGAGGGAACGGAAGGTTATAAAATATATAAAGAGCAATTTAAATTAATACACAGGCTTCGCGCGAAACTTAGCGAAGACCTGTAGCCACTCCTTGAGGAGGAGTAAATGTATTGCCTTATTTGTATTTCAGCCGTAATCCTATCAGGTAGTCTTATATTATCGTATGCCGCAAATGACTTGCCCAGAATTCTTGTACCAGGTTCAGCACGACTATCCGAATACATTCCGAATGATACTTTCTGATTTACTTCTCCCTAATCGTTCTAATATTTTATCGGCAACACGGAATGAATTTGCATAAATGGTCCAGGTATAGGGAACGCTGCCACCGGTAGGCATGAAACTGCCATCGGTGATATAAAGGTTTTCGACATCGTGCGCCTGACAGTCAGGGTTGAGTACTGAAGTTTCAGGATCTGTACCAAATCGGCACCCACCAGCGAGCAAGTTTATTGAGGGTGCACCAGAGGTAAACGAAAAGACGTTTTCGGCGCCCATCTTACGCAAAACATCAGCGCCTTTAGCCGCGAGATACCAACCTACTTGTAAATTTCTGACATGCATATCAATCTTGATTTTGGCGACAGGTAATCCCCATTGGTCTTTAACGTCCGGATCAAGAGATACATGACAATTCGGAACCGGCATAAAATCGCAAAATGCTTCTATCTTTAAAAACTTGCCTTCAGTGAAATGAGATTCAAGCTTTCGTTTTAACGGGGCGCCCCAGGTAATACCCTCTGAACCTCTAATTTGACGAAGTGAGCGAACAACCGGGTTTGGGTGTAGATGAACGAAATCAATCGTTCCGCCTTTTTGAGGGGTATCAAAAAATTCTTTATCATCAATCTGATACCAGTCTTGTACCGCTCGATTGACGAAGGTGCCAAACTCATGGAGATTTTTAGCTTGAATTTCATCAAACTTTGAATACAGAATTCGTCCGGAGCCTGCACCACCGGCTGAAAATAATAAGTTTTTTCCAACTTGGCCAGAATTATTTGCCAAGCCATTTGGGTGTTTTTCACCTGGAGACATGAGTAATAATCGACTGGTTTCAATTGCCTGACAAGCCACAACATAAATACGTGCGTTTACATTAATAAGCTTATTCTCTTTATTCAGGTATCGAACGTGGCTTATTTGACCATTTTTATCACTTTCAATTTTGACGACCATTGATTCAGGTCTTATTTCACAATTGCCTGTGGCAACTGCCTGGTTTAGTAGTGCCACTCTTGAACTGCCTTTTGCACCGGTTGCACAGCCGTAATTACCACAATAGCCATTATAGCTACAACTTGGTCTATCTAATGCTGGTCTGGATAACACAGCTCTAGGGGTCGGAATGGCATGAATACCTAATGCTCCACAGGCCTTATCTATTAAGCCTGAAACAGGGTGTTCTTGCGTCGGCGGGTAAGGAAAATCAAGACTACTTCGCGGTTCTTGATGAGGGTGTTTTACAACCCTGCCAGATACGCCGACTACTTTTTCAACCTTGTCGTAATAAGGTTCCATTTCACTATATTCAATTGGCCAGTCAGCTACATTTGCCCCTTCAATCGGGCCATAGGTAGAGAGTAACTTGAAATCATTAGGTTTCATTCGGTGAAAAAAACCACTCATGAAATTGCTTGAACCACCTACTACGTTACCATTCCAGAAATCCCAACCGGATTTATAGGTATTTTGCTTGTTCCAGTTTTCATCGTCGTCTTGAAGCTCGACTACGTGAGGTTGTTTTCTGAGGTCTGGTGTGAAGGTTGAACGCAGGCTTAAAGCGAGTTCGTCTTTGGTGAATTCTTTTTCTGTGTGCCAGGGGCCTTTCTCTAACACTAGAACAGAGTAACCTGCGTTCGCCAGTGTGTAAGCGATTGGGCCGCCACCGGCACCACTACCAATTACGCAGACATCAAAATCGTAATTCATATTTTTTTACTATAGAAAGTTAGGTTTAAAGGTCGAAGTACTGTTTATTAGGGCGTGGAAAACCAGGTGTATGTTCTAGCCATTTCCAACCTATACCATTAGGGTTTCCGCCATACAAAGGGTCAGTCAAAAGAGCTTCAAGTATGTAATTGAGTTGAGTAGTGATCCAGGGATAACCATTCGGCTCTTTTTCAAAGGCTCTTAAGGCTTGCTCTCTTTGAGTTGCTGACAAGTCAATAAAAGTGGTTTTCATTAATTTTATTGAAATACCTTCTAGCTCGATAAGGCCTGTTTTCACGAAATTTCGATCACCCTGATCATAGTCCGGATCGGTGATAATAGAGCGGAAATAGGAAAGTGTATTCACATCTTGCGCGCCTGGTTTACCTGGTTCTGAGGGGAGTAAATGATTCTGAACAGCAAAAAGAATCTCCCACTGTTTGCTAGAAAGTCCTGAGTCAACCAGTTTATCAGCCCAGGTTTTGTCAAAGACTGCACTAAACGATTTCATGGAAAGGGATGCTATTGTACTGGCTATTACTCCGCCGGAGCTTTTGATAAAAAATTGGCGTCTATTCATCATTATCAACAACCGGGTTTTGGTGTATGGCTTGTAATAGCCAGGTCATCCATTGGGGTTTCAAATAACCTTTTTTGGCGATTAGCTCAATGCCTTCTGCATTGTAAATGGCCGTTGTAGGACGAGTGTACTCACTAAAGCGTTCGACATCTGGTGTGTTCGGATCACCTTCTTTAACGCGGACAGGTAAAAAATGATCGTAGATTTCTTTGAGTACCTCAGGGTCCTGATAGGTAGTTGCATCCATCTTTTGGCAAAATGTGCACCAAATAGCAGAAATATCTACCAATAGAAGGCGGTTTTGTTTTTTGGCTTGTTCAAAAATGTCAGGTGTCCAGGCTTGCCATTCAATCTGGTTTATTTGGGGTAGTGTCTCGGATTCTTTGCTATTGACTTGCGTTATCGAACTTATGAAACTTACTAAGATTAATAGAGAGCTTAAATAGGCAGCTTTGTTCATTTGAATTTTCTCGTTGGCCGGGGTGCCGTAAAAGACATTGTGTTTGCACCAAAATCTCATATTATCACTTACGACAGTTGTTTTGGCGAATTGTTCAAAAGTTTGAATTTGTCTCAATAAGTTCGTGCATATCTTTATTCAGTTGTACCTAACTGTGACAAAGCAAATATGGAGATTTCTAAAGTTTAAATTACATTGCGCTAATTAAGCGTATAGTTTAGATTCGCTCTACATCTGCCATCAAAGGTATAAGCGAGAGGTAACGTTATTAAATGCTATAGCTCTACTAAGCCACCTGCCCTTTGCATTATAATTTGTAATAGTGATAAGTACCTTGTCACTTCCTTCTTCTATATACCTGACTATTGAGCTAAAGCAATACCTTTTTATCAAAACATTTACTCTGGCTCTCAGATTCTTGTTTACCCCCATTTAATAATGCTTATTTAACCATATGTAGCTGTTTATGCATCGAAGGCGTCAAACCAAAATAACGTGAAAATCGTGTTCGAAAAGCCGCTTCAGATTTATACCCGACTTCGGTTGAAACCCGCGAGATTTGTTGGCCATTTTCTATAAGGGATTTAGCAAGTTTCAATTTAGCGCCTTCAACATATTTAGAAGGTGTTACCCCCATTGCAGCAGTAAAATTTCGATAAAATGTTCGCTCTGACATACACATAAATGCAGCCATTTCTTCTACTTTAATTTGCTGACCTAGCTTCGTATCGACCCAAGCTAGCAGCTCAGAGAAATCACTATTTACCCGTGCTTGTAGTTTAAGTAAATCACTAAATTGAGATTGGTTTCCTGGCCGATGTGCATATACAACTAGCTGTTTTGCGACTTCGTTCATCAGTGATGCGCCGAGATCTCGACGAAGCATTTCAAGCGACATGTCCAAGCCAGTAGTTACACCGGCTGAAGTCCATATATTTTCATCAATCACATAGAGTGATTCAGGCTTCACTTGCACTTCTGGGTGCATTTTTTGTAATTGTTCACACCCTGCCCAATGCGTGGTAACCAAGCGATGATCTAACAGTCCGGCTGCAGCTAATATAAATGTGCCACTACAAATAGAACCATAGCGTGCAACATCTTTAGTATTTGTCGCTAACCATGTATTTAATACCATATTCAAACTGGCGGTAAGCAACGCTGTAGCATCACCTCCCACAACTAGAATCGTCGCGTTTTCATCAACCACGATAGAGTCCAGCGACACAGAGTCCACCAAAATGCCCGCACCACTGGACACCAACCCTCCCTCAACTGACACAGTATGAATGACATAAGGTACGTATTTTTGTTGGAGCGTATTCGCAGTAGAAAAAACTGATACGGGTCCAGAAAGGTCTAATAGTTCAAAACCCGAGTAGATAACAAAGAATATTTTTTTAGTTTTCATTGGCAGAATATAGTTTGTTTTTGTCATATACGCCAAATTATTTTTACCCTACAGTTAATACCGAAACTAATAAAAGGACTCTATTATGCAAATAGCAATTGTTTTATATCAAGGTATGACGGCTCTCGATGCGATTGGTCCCTATGAAGTATTTCGCTCTATGCCTGATGCTGAAATTCGATTTGTTAGTCATCAACCCCAACCTATCACTACCGATAGCGGCGTTCTAGTTTTAGGTGCGACTCACTCCTACGATGAAACACCTCAACCCGATATTGTGCTGGTACCTGGATCATCGGCAGACACAACAACCGCCATGGCTGACAAACAACTCACGACCTGGCTGAAAAAGGTACATCACACAACACAATTAACCTTATCAGTATGCTCTGGTGCTTTGGTGTTGGCGGCCGCAGGTATATTGGATGGGCACCCTGCGACTACGCACTGGTTAGCGCAAAGTGCATTAAAAGCATTTGGCTCAGAATCGAGAAAACATGAACGTATCGTTAAGTCTGGAAAGATTGTCACGGCTGCAGGCGTTTCTGCCGGTATTGATTTGGCACTACAAATTGTAAAAGACCTTCACGGTCAAGAGCGCGCCGAGATATCCCAATTATTGATTGAATACGACCCGATACCGCCTGTGAACTCAGGGCATCCCAGCAAAGCTTCAAAAACAGTTTATAAAAAAGCAAAAGCTGAAGCGCTACGTGATGCGAAGAACCCTAGGAATGCAATTTCAATCCCACAAATTTTATGGCGTGCTGCGATTCAGAAAGCGAGGAAGAAATTTGCTGCATAAACTTGACCACATTTGCTGTGAAAACATGACATTAAGCGTCGACATCGTTGCCTAACCAAAGAAATGCGTGATTCTGGATAATACATCTAATTTATTAGTTGGTAGAACTAACTAAGCAATACCCAACTCGCTAGCAGCTTTGTTAAACCGTTCATATCCTAAATACATATGAGCTGCAGAGTCAGAATTATTCATTCGCAATATGTAGCCGTTAATCGTCTTAACCCATATGATCAGAAAAAATAACGTGCACCTAGTTGTATTTGCCTTTCTATCAGGCGTTCTGAGTGGTTACGACGAGTTCTCGAGGGTCGATCGCTATCCAACCAATTATATTCAGCATGGATCAGTATGTTTTTATTAAATTGATAAGTATGATTTAGAGTTACTGCATGACCGTCTTCATTATTATCATCAAAAGTAAACATATCATTATCTGTCACGGAGAAGTTTTCAATTCGTCCAGTTATCCTATGATGCCCCCATTTTTTACTTAACAGTAAAAATGCGCTGTCGTAGTCGTTGTTGACCAGATCCGTTTTCCCTGATGATGACTGCATCAACGTGTCGCCATTCAAATACTGGGCGATTAATACTAAGCCATCTACAAGTTGCCACTTCACTCCCAGATGATAAAAACGAGTCTTCCATGCCCACTGGACATTTTTGACAACGGTTGGGTCACCTCGATTATTATAGTATCCGAATAATACTTTGCCGTGATCATGCCATGTCCACTGCGATGAAAGATGATAGCCGGTACGATCATCTAGTTCTAGGAATACATCGGAGTTTTCCGGTACAAAACCGATATCGGAATTAGGAAATGCTAGGCTCTCCTGCCGTGTAGATTGTCTGCTTGTCATAGTCCAACCATGCCATGATAGGACTGCGGCTGCGGGATCGTTTTCCTTAAAAATAGCAGCAGATACTTCGAAGTCGTACTCGCTACCAGAAAACTTCCCCAACTTTGTCATGCTGAACTCCACACTTTTATGTCGTAGCTCTTCTGCTAGCCAAGAATTTATTGCGGAGTACATGAGTGTGTAAGGCGATGCCCAACCAGTCAGCACATTTGTCATCGATACCCTGGGGTACAATAAACCACCACGCATTTTCCAGCGGTAGCCTCCTTTCATAGGCAGCCCTTTGTATTGAAAATACGCTTCCGTTATACCGACATTGTCCTTGACCCCATCTGCATTGCCATTGGCGATAACCAACGCACTGAAATTAGATTCACCACTAAGTCTGTAACTTAATGCGCCTTGAGCCAGGGAAACATTATCTCCGTTATCATAACGATATTTTCCGTAATCGCCCTTAAGATAACTATCAATACCGTCAGTAACGGTGTACCGGACATCAGCCAAACCATGAACGTGATGCTCTATTGCTGACGCTACAGGCGCAAAAAGTATCGTAGCCAAGTGTATATAAGGGGATATCCTTTTCATCTTGTTACTCCTTATTCCGCCTTTTTCAAATCATAGAGAGGTTTAAAGTAAGGCGACTGTCGCAACCAATCAGTAAACTCTGCTGAGGGCTTTGGTCGACAAATAAAATAGCCCTGAGCCATATCGCATTTATGTCGTTGTAACCACTCCAGTGACAGCTGGTCCTCAACCCCTTCCGCTATTACCCCAAGCCCCATTGCGTGAACCATCTCAATGGTTGACTTAACAATCACCTGATCTTCATCATGTTGAAGCAATGTCATCACAAATGCCTTATCTATTTTTACATCTGCAACCGGTAGTTGCTTTAGCTGCTCAAGTGAAGAATACCCGGTGCCGTAATCATCAATTGACATGCGAAACCCTTTCTTCTGAAAACGCGATAGTAATTCGATGGCTGAATTAGGGTCATCGACAACGACACTTTCTGTTACTTCTAGACAAATTGCCTCTGGCGATAAAGCATACCGCTCCAAACTTCCAATCACTTCTTGATAGAAGTCCGGGTTCTTAAAGCTTTCTGCCGATACGTTCACCGCTATCGATAGTTGAATATCCTGCTCAAGCCATGACCTATATTGCCGAAGCGATGTATCTAATACCCAACGGGTCAACTGGTGAATGTGCCCGGTTTGTTCTGCCAGTCCAATAAACTTATCAGGTGGTATCAAGCCATGCTCAGGGTGTTGCCACCTGACTAAAGCTTCAACTTCTGTAATAGTAGCGCTACTAATATTCAGCTTTGGTTGATAAAAAAGTTCTAGTTGATTTTCTTCAATTGCACTTTTTAGCCCATTAGCCAACTGTAATTGTTCTACCTTATTCCGAGACAAACTCGCGTCGTATATATCTAATGGCAAGCTAGTTTGCTGTGCGTGTTGCAATGCCATCCCAGCCATTTCCAAAAGCTGTTCACCGCTGCTGTCGTGATCTGGATACAACGCAACACCAGCTTGAACCTGAACATGCAGTGAAAAATCATCCAACTCAAATACAGCATCCATAGCTTGGTCAAGCTGATCAAAGAAACGCTTTAGATTTTCCTCATTAGCATTTTTTATCAGGAGCGCAAAGCCCGTCCCACCGACGTTGAATAACAGATTGGTTTCGGCAAGTGCCAGTAATCGTTTTGCCAATTCCAAAATCACTTTGTCACCTACACGATGACCTAGGCTGTAGTTAACATCATTTATTCTTTGCGGCCCTATACGTACGAGCGCAAATGGCCTACGTTCGCTCATTGTCAATTGCTCAATGGTTGAACTTAAGCGATAGCGATTTGGCAAACCTGTCAATGAGTCGTGAAATGCTTGCTGAGAAATAGTGCGTTCACGGTTGACCACAGCTTGCTTCATTTGGTTGAACTCTTGAGCTAACTGACCTAGTTCATCTTTACCCGCATAATTTATTGAGTGGTTATAATTGCCACTGGCAATATCTTTAGCTTGATCGACCAGAACTTTTACGGGTCGGCTGATACTCGCGGCAATCCAGTAAGCGCCAGTAAATGAAAGTATCAATACCAAAACTGTTAACAAGGCTAGTTCCTTCCAACGCTCCTGAAGAGCACCTAATAGATCAGATCGAAAACCATACATAACGGCAAACAATTGCTGATCATTAACACTACCTAATGAGTAGATTGTAGCAATCACGTCAGAGGGGATGTCCCCGTCTATGATGCGAGCAAGCCGCAATATCTCTTTGGAAACAGCTTGTTGAGATGAATGATTTTGCGAACTCGCCAATAGATGCAAATCGCTTTCGCTCTTTAGTGCAAAGGCAGTTGATAGCTTAGTTAAATCTGTAAACCGATAGGCCAGTCGCTGGTCGATACTGTAGCCAAATCCCACCCAACCGATAGTCAAGTCGCCACTTTTTAAAGGCGAAAAACTCAATTGATAGACTACTTCGTCCAACAAATAGAGCTTACTAATCTCATTCCTTTCAAGCCTGTCCATATATTGAAAAGGCTGATTTTGCTCGGAGCCCACATGAATTTTATACACCTTATCATCCACCAAGGTATTGACTAATTGGCCGACAACTTTACCTTCGGTGTTGACCGCCACTGCTATGTCCGCTTTGATTCGCTTACGATGATTGTTAAGCGCTACCAGAAAGCTTCGAGTGTCTTCTTCAAATACCTGCTTTAAGCCGAAATCCTTGGCTGCTGTTTCGGCAAAAGCCGTCAAGTAATAGCTGCGACTATCGAATTGATTCTTGAAATCTGTTTCGGCCAAAAGCAAACGGGATTCGATTTGTTGTAGCTTTTGTTGTTCCATAGTCTGGTAGTTAGAAAACAAAACTATAGACTGCACGACCAGTAATAGCCCCACAAAGAAAAAGAATATTTTATGCTCTAGTTTTTTCATCTCTGTTTGCTAATACCCTTCTAGGAAATCAAAATCGTCGATTCCTTTCTGGTGAGGAATCGACGACATTTTATGTTTCATCTGGAGTACGATTGAACTTGAACTGTTCAAATTGATCACTTTACTGAGCGCGTCATTCATTTGTGGGTGCCAAGCTACAGCACGGTAACTGACCGAATCTGGTAAATCAAAAACGACCAGTCCTTGTGAGTCGGTTAATTCATAATAAGGTGTTTCTACTACAAGTAAATAGCCGCTCATCCAATCATGAATATTACACCCCATCGCAATAATGCCGGTTTTTTCAAGCTTCATATCTCCGGTTTTTTTACCTGCACGAACGGTATGCGAGAAATGTTTATTGCCGGAAACGGAGTATATATGGTGAGTGATATCATCCAAATTTGAAAACGATACCGTCGTCCCGACTTGCACCAAACTTAAATAAGGCGTAAATGCTTTATCTTTCTGTAGGATGTCAATGGATACGTGACTGGAACTCCTAACTGAGCGACCGTCTAAACTTTCAATGTATACTGCTATGCCCTCTGCCGCTGTACCATTTGCGCCCAGCACTTGTACGGAGATTGATTCTGCAAAAGCCATTGCGGGCAATAAAAGCATACCTGCAAGAATGTATAGTAATAACTTTCCGCACTCTGGATATCCATTTACAGAGGTCATATTTGACTCATTCCAAAAAGATAGTTGTCGATAAGTGAACTTAACTATAGTTAAAAATGAAAAATTTGAAACTCTTATTGATGAGATTAATAGGGCTCGGCAAAATTGACTGTTTCTAGTGTGTTAACGTCGGCTTTTGACTGTGGTTTCAATCGATAGATATTCAGTCTAATACGTGCTTATATTTCAAATTTGGTCCAGCCTTTGAGTATGAGAAAGGATCGCTTTAACTGGTGGGTTCACCTGGTCAACAAAACGCTTTATTCTTAAGTAAAAGAAGGATTGTTCATAATGAAATACAGAACTCAAACCCTATACACCGAAGAACAAAAAAAGTACTAATGTTACCTCCTTCCAAATGCAATACTAAATATGCAGCTTAATTTCCTTATCGCAGTTTCAAAACACCAATTTAGTACACCAGTCAAAACTCAACTTATATCACCCTAATGGTTAAGAGCTTTTTCAATATTTCCGTGTTCAAAAAAGCATTGTCACACCAGAGCGTACATCAGGTGCCTGAGTATTCCTTTTGGTAGAAGGTCAGAGCTTCTGGTACTGCACTGTTGTCCCTCATTGGCAGATAGACTTTCCTCCATAACGAAGTAAACATTTTCATGCGAGACTTTGTTCATTCATGGCTTTGCTCGAATCTATAGTTTCACTACCAAACTCGCCAATTATGCAGTCAATATCCTTTTCACCGTCGGGATCTATATCTGGTGAAGCAAACAATTCGGTCTTCCTTTGTTCCCCCGCCAAACTAAACAACTCCTCCACTTCGAGAATCAATACAACATTTCCATCTCCAAGAATAGCAGCGCCGCTCACACAAGGCACTGTAGCCAAATGCTCTTGAATATCTTTTATAAATAGCTCCTGGCGTTGGAATGAACGATCGATGACCACGCCGATGCGTTTCTTACCATCTGATAACACAGCGACCGCCATCTTTTCATTTGAGTCACCATGCACAGACTGATACCCCAACAGTAGCCCCAGGTTATAAACCGGTAGAATACTATCCCTCAGTACAATAACTTGACGGCCTTCCATCGATTGCACATCAGATCTTTTCATCTCGATCATTTCGGTTACATGGCGCTCAGGTATCGCCATCATCTGTCCAGACGCCTTCACTAAAACGGTATCTTGAATGGCAGCTGACAGAGGTAATTGCAAAGTGAAACAAGACCCCTTACCAGACTTCGATTCAACCTTTATATCTCCCCCCATTTTTATGACATTAGTACGAGCGACATCCATTCCTACACCTCGACCAGAAGTCTCTGTTATCTGTTCGGCAGTAGAGAAACCTGGGGCAAATATAAACTGCATAATCTCTTCCTTGCTCATACTGCTCAGTTCTTCTTCGCTCGCCAAACCTTTTGCTAATGCTTTTGACTTAACCGCTTCGACATTGATACCACGGCCATCATCAGTGATCGTAACTTTCACAATATTACCCTGTTGTTTAGCGTCCAACCCAACTACGGCTCGTTCAGGTTTACCTGCGGCACGCCTTTCTTCAGGTAGTTCGATACCGTGATCAACACTGTTGCGAACCATGTGCATCAGTGGATCACTTAGTACTTCAACCATTCCCTTATCTATACGTACGTCCTGACCTGTTATTTCCAGTTTTACCTGTTTCTTCTGCATTTGCGCAAGATTTCGAACAGGACGCGGTAAGCGTTTAAATACCGTTTCCATCGGCACAACACGAAGAGCGAGGGCACTCTCTTGCAATTGGTTTAAAATTGTATTCAATTTTTGGTCGACTTGCTCAAAACGCGCTAGCTGCTGTTCAAAAGCCTCTAAAGGGACCGAAAAGTGTTCGTTATATATGTCGGCACTAAGATAATTGCTACCAATTTCTTTTAAATCATTAATTGTTGCGCAGGTATCTTCACCGTGCAAGGTATGGTTTAACATGCCACGAATAGATACCATCTCACCAATTTGGCTCATAAACTGATCCAATGTAGTACTATTAACCCGTAACATACTCAGTTCTTTTGCAGCCGCGTTTGAAATAACAGGCGCTTTCTCTGTCGACTTTTTCACAAGCTCTGTACAGGTCTCCATTTTCATAAACTGGCGTTCTGGGTCTAGCTCTTTTACAGACGCCCTTAGTTGATCATCCCGTTGTTTCGTGAGCAAAAGGCAGTGACTCCAGGGCTTATTTTCAATAAATACAGTGCTGTTACTAACTAATTGAACATTTTCTTCTACCCATTGCAGAAAACGAGTAGTAAACGTTTCTGACTCTTCTAGGTTTACTAATACTTCATAGACCTTCTCGCTGTCCTCAATACCTTCTTGTAGCAGCTGTATATTGTCTTTAGACAAACAATCCTCAAATATTGCACTGATCTTTATTTTCTCAGACAATTTATTAAATGAGAGAAGTTCATTGTCGGTCTCAACACTTCGCTGTTGCTTGATTACATCCCATATTTTTTCATGTAAGGCATGCCAATCAACAGATTTACAAAGCTCGTTTTCGTTTTCGTTCACGTTTTCAACAACTTGTCGATATTCTTTCTCTGCAACGCAGACTGCATTGAGTAATAAATGAATAAGATCGCTTTCAGGTATTGCATGCCCTTGATTGATTTGATTGCAGACCTCTGACACGGTTAACAGCAATTTATTGCTGGAGTCTCCCCTATTTAGGGTATGCAAATGATGATTCAAGGCGCAGGTTTTTTCAGCAGTTTGAACCGCAAAATCCATAATTTCACCAGTATCACGACTAGTTTTATCCTCTGATACATGCCGTAGTTGTTTAGATAAATCTTGGAAAAGTTGGTCAATCATTTCTGCTGTACAGACCCGTAAGTTAGCCACTAAAGGGCTGATTCCACATTCCTGCTTTACTTCGTCCTCTATGAACTGTATTAAATCAACCAACACCATCAAAGAGTCTATCAATGATTCCTGGCACTTTTTTGTCGAAGTCTCTTTTACTGAAAGCAAGTTTAATATCGTGGTAAAGACGTCGGCTAATTGTGAGAGATCCATTGTGCTTGAGGCGTGGGTTAGCGTTTGCAGATCAGCTTTAATCTCCTCGCTTAAATCTGAATCAATCGCAAATTCTGGTTCCAGGAGACTTGCAAACTTGGGTAATATTGACTGTAGTAATTCGGCAAAGAAAGCGACCATTTCAGGATCAGAATACAGACCAGATGAGCCTTGCTCAGAGGCTAATGCATCGTGGTCGCTGGTTTCAAGATGATCGCTTGCATCGGTACTATTTTTAACAGAATCTTTTCCTGGAGCTTCTGTTGCACATTTGAACATGCTCATAAGTCTGCTAATAAGTTCATCTTCAGGTGCCCGGTCTTGTCGGGTACTCTCAGCAACTTGCAAGTGCTGCTTCAGTTCATCTGTAGCAGATAACAAGGCATCGGCTAACTCTGCCTCTATCGTGATCACCTCATCTCTTACCAAACCCAGAATATCTTCTGCTCTATGCGCTACCCTTTCCATACCCAGCAAATCCATTGCTTTAGCCAGACCTTTAATGGAGTGAAAGGAACGAAATAACTTGTCCAAATCATCTCTGGTGAGTGTATTGTGCTCAGCCTCTAATAGTAATGGTTCAATTAGATCTAGATGTTCTTCGGATTCAATTACAAATTGAGCCCATAGTGTTTCAATATAATCAGACATATCTTTTTACCCAGCCTACGCTGCCCTGTGTTGATTGAGTACTACTTATAAATAGTTCAGAATTACTTCTTAGACAACTAACATGCCAGCCCAAGAACCTTCCGTGCCGTTGTGGTTATTTCGTGCCCTTTCTTGGCTTTTATATCAAGACTAGTTGCCCCAGTAGGTTTCGGTACCACATCGGACGCCCCCCAACTTACGAGCATCCATGGCCATAGCAGAACCGTCTTGCGCAATTGAGGAAATAATAATCACCTTCGCTGGGCTAGTCAGTTTTAGCCGTTTTAGCCACTCCTTACCATTCATTTTGGGCATTTCTATATCCAAGAGTATTAAAACTCCTTAACTTTCTGTAAAGCTATTTCCCCGTCACATGCATCACCGACTAGCTCTAAGTCAGAATCAGCGGATATGATGTCTTTCAACAGGGTCCGCATAATCATTGAATCGTCAAGTACCATTACTCACTTTGCCATGTTTATTCATCTATATTGTTTGGTCTTTATCGTTTATACGAAAAGCTTGGTCCATAATCCGTTCAGTGCATTCATAACGGGGCATATCATTTTTTACTGAGAATTTACTTTCAATTGAAACATTTCCTTTTGAGGTTGCTCCATCGACGCACTTTGCTTTTTTCTAGTTTTATGCAAAGCCTCAAATATCGCGCTTGGGATTAAGTTTAAGGCAGTGGTTCGACAGACGGCCCCCATCTCTTTAGCTACTTTTGCCATACCGTACACCACGCTGGTTGCCTCGTCCTGAGCAATCGTATATGCCCCATGTTGTTTCAAATTTAGTAAACCTTGAGCGCCATCATGCCCCATTCCCGTCAGTAACACGCCGACCATTTTTCTTCCCGTTAGTTTTTGAGCTGAATTAAATAAATGATCGATTGAGGGCCGAAACCCGTTGATTAAGTCACCATCGCTTAGGCGTAAAACCAGCTTCCCCGGCTCAAGTTGTATTAACTTCATATGCCTTCCACCATGAGCGATATAGACATGACTATCTTTCACTTCAAGACCATCCTCAGCTTCACTTACCTCGACTTCACAAATATCATTTAGCCTCGACGCTAATGAACGAGAGAAACCTTTGGGAATGTGCTGAACAATACAGATTGGAGGGGTAGTCTTCGGCAACTGTTTTAGTATTGTCTCCAGCGCTTCCACGCCTCCTGTTGACGAACCCAACACGACAAGTGAAGAGAGGCAGGCATACTTGTCTAGGCTAATTTTATCTAGCACAGGAGCCACTGATGTAACACGCATACTCTCCATATGCTGTCTTTCTTTAAATGCTGCTTTAAGAACGCTATGAATTTCACCCAGAGAAAAAGCATCAATATAATCAAACACGCCTAATTTCAAAGCGTTAAATATCGCGTCGGGCGTTTCTTGGTTGAGGGATGAAACAATCACAGTAGGTATAATATTTTGCTTCATATAGCCACCAATAAAATCCATCCATTCAGAGCAATTGGTATTAAAATCGATCGTCAGTACATCAGGTTTAAAGGCCTCAATTGCAGACTGTGCTGCAGCAATATTTGATACTTGAGCCACAACAACAAACTCACTAATCTCTTCTATCTTGCTTTTGAGCCGCGACCTCATTTCCGCCGATTTATCAATGACTAAAATTCTAATTTTGCTACGATCTCTCGTTTTTTGCTCAAGTGTCGGCACGCCCTTTTGACCATAAATTTTCATCTCCTCTTGCAATCGAGATCTTGGAACGGGATCCTCATGAACGAGTCCAGAGAAATCGTCTCCGATGACAAGCCTATAACAAACTTCCCCACTACCCGTATTGAATCGAATTTGTCGTCCATGGGGCCCGCCGACAGCTTTGCCTACTGTAGGAATGCCAAACTCCCCAAGCAGTTTCAAGGCCACTCCAATGTTTTTATCTCCAATCTGCTGGCCTTGTGTAAAGTGACCATTATGAATATCTGCACCCCCTAAAACCCTGGCTTCCAAATTGTTCACAATCGAACCGCTCGCCTTGAACCTTCTTAATAACGCCACGATGGCTTCTGATCCATAATCATGGTCGTGAACATTCAGTCTGCCACCGCCTTTCGCCATGCCGTCAGTATTTCCTTCCCCAGTTACATCTTTTTTAACTCCGAGTCGGTAGTGACATAGTCCACCCCGCTTTGCTACCCTATCCCATATACAAACCGAGACACAGACACCCACCACGGTATATAAAAAAGCAGGGGGCTGATCACAAAATGCAAGTTCTCCTGAGCGAACATGTATCTCTTTCATCATTATGCCTTTTGGTAAATTGATGGCCCTACTTGCGTGAGGCCAACATCCATATCACGCAGGGTTTCTGTCAAACTAACAAAAAACAAACCGCCAGGTTGAAGACGGCTAACCAGTTTTCGCACAATTTTCTCTGCGTTTTCCTTGGAAAAATAGAACAAGACATTACGCAGAAAAATGAAATTGAAGCTGATATGAAAGGTATCGTCGAAATCGACTAAGTTGTGCTGACGAAATTTCACACGCCGTCGTAGCTTGGCACCTACCTTGAAACTATTATTACCGTTATCGTTGCTGTGATTGAATGATTCCATGTATTTTTGTTGATAAATCGGCGGCGTATTCAACACACTTGACCTATCATAAATACCAGAAGCAGACATTTTTAAGCGCTCGGTATCAATATCGGTACCCAAAACCCTGTAATCAAAAGCGGGCGAGTCCAACCTCAACTCTTCACATAACATGGCGAGTGAGTAAACTTCTTCACCACTGGAGCATGCGGCTGACCAGATAAATATCGTATCCTGCCTGTCTTGCCGCTCTAAAACCTCTTTTAGATGGTCGAAGTGAACTTTTTCACGAAAGAATTCTGTTTTATTCGTGGTTAGTGCATTAACAAAAAATTCAAACTCTTTACCACCTGAGTCCTGCTTGAGATATAGAATATATTGCGAAAAGTCGTTTAAGCCCAAGAGTCTTAGGCGTTTCACAAGCCGACTTTCTAACATGCCGATTTTATGCCTGGGAACGAAAATACCAGCCCTAGCGTGAATTAGCTGACTTAAGTAATCGAATTCTTTGGGGCTCAACGACGAGGGTTGATTTTGATTCGAAACAGAAGACTTCAGTGCTGAGTTTGCTGTTACTCTGGTTTGTGTAAAATGTGATTCAGAACTTAAGGACACACTCATAGCTAGCCTCAAACAATCCGTATTAATGACTTTAAATTAGACGTGTTTAACAGTGATAAATTTAAAACTGTCTTTTACTATTCATCACTAGAGCTTCCTTATCGGTGGCAATGACGTTGACGCCGCCAGCCAACAAGGAAGCTATGCCGTGATGATGCCTTTATAGCTTATTCCAAGCCTCTTTATTTCCTGACGCTGCAGCCATACTTCTGTCAAAAGCGTCATTTGCCACGTCATCGATGACAAGCAGGGATGGATGGCCTTGCTCAACGACAGATGCGTGGTCTAGATCTGTCGCATCCTCTCTCAGAGCGATAGACTGAGAGTCATAAGAAGTATCATGCCCCTTCAAAAAGCCGTTCAAACTACGTACCAGTCGATTAAGTTCATCGGCTTGCCTAGACAGTTCCCCACTAGAGCCAGCCGCTTGATCTGCGATTGTCGCCCCATGCTGAGTGGCTTTGTTGATAGACTCAATCGCACTACTTATCTCCATAATACCTTTGGCTTGCTCATTAGACGCTTCAAAGATCTCACTGGCACCATTCGCCACGACCATGGATCGCTCTCGGGTGTCAGCGACGATCTGCGTACCATCCTCAACACGCTTAGTATTTTCCCGAGCAATCGTCTCAGCTTCAGAGACGCTCTGCTTAACAATGGTGGCGATGTCGCTGGCGGCTTTACCGCTCATTTGTGCGAGGTTGCCAACTTCCTGGGCAACCACCGCAAACCCTCTTCCGTGCTCACCAGCCCGTTCCGCTTCGACTGAGGCATTAAAAGAAAGCAACTTGGTTTGAAACACGATCTCATCAATAATCTGGGTTTTGTCACCAATTTCACCGATAATCTTCACCAGTTCGGCAATTTGCTGATTAGAATCCGCTATCTTCTCCATTGCGTCATTCAAGTCACCCAATTTAGTACCCATCTGATTCGACTGGTCACGGGATTGTTCAGCTGACTTAACATTGTTGTTCACCATGCCCGAAATTTCTTCGGTACTGGCCGAAGTTTCTTCCACTGAACTAGCCTGGCGGTTAGTTATTTGAGACAAGTTCTGACTCACAGAAGTGATATTCCCTGCAACGGCCCCCACTTTGCCAGCACTGACACTCATCTTTCTGACAATGCCGCCGAAGGCATCACTGAGCTCTTTGAGCTCATTAGCACTAAAGTTCGTCAAGCCTCTGAATATGTTCTGGAAGGGTTTGGTAATGGAATTACTCAACACATAAGCGATAATCAAGGAGATTAATACCGCGATCAAGACCCCTGCAATAAGTGTGTATGTGGTATTCTGCACGGTTTGTTCTGCATCCTGCTGGCGTTGAGCCATTAGTGCTAGCTCGCGATCACGAAAAGTAGCAATCTGATCCCTGAATTTATCGAAGTACTTTTTACCTCGCGCTTCGCCAACCAATAAGGCCATATCGTCCATCGTTTTGGCATCACCAATTTCATGACGCAAGTTTATGGCGCTCTCTGTGACGTTACTCTGCCAGTCCTCAATGGTGGTTTCGATGCTGCCAAGTAAAGTTACTTGCAAGGGGTTGTCGTTGACGGTTACTTTCAGCGCATTCAGTATATTACCAAAGCGTTTGCGCCCACTTTTGTAAGGAGCCAGAAACTCCTCCTTGCCTGCCAAAAGGTAACCACGCATGCCAGTCTCCATATCCACGGCAGCGGCTTCAATCTTCATCGCTTCCTGAATGACCACATTGGTGTGATTAATCCAAGCCATTGTTTCATGTAACTCTTCAATACTATTGGTATTTTCTGTCGCTTCATGGCGTTTTTTCAGAAATACGCGTTCACGTCCGATAAACGTGGTGATCTGACTCCTGAATTTGTCAAAGTATTTTTTGCCTCGCGCTTCTGCTACTAATGCGGCCATGTCGTTCATGGTTTTCGCATCACCGATCTCGGTACGTAGTGCAATAGCACTCTCAGTCACGTTGCTCTGCCACTCTTCTATCGTGGTTTCAACATCACCCAGTAAAGTCACTTGAGCCGGATTATCACTCACCGTGCTTTTCAGTGCCTTAATTTGCTGTTCAAAGTGTTTTTTTCCCTGTTTATACGGCCCAAGAAATTCCTCCTGTCCCGCCAATAGATAACCACGCATACCCGTTTCCATATCCACGGCAGATGCTTCAATCTTCATCGCCTCCTGTATCACTTCATGTGTGTGATCCACCCAGGCATTTGTCGTTTGTAATGAACCTATGCTATTGAGGCTGACGAAGCCTACAATAACTAAAAAACTTAAGGTCACTCCACTGCCCATCAAGATTTTTGCTTTTAACGATAAATTTTCGAACATGACGTTTCTCCTACGACACATATATAATTTAAATTTGTTTATTAACTTTAAAGCTATTGATTATCATCGAGTTTATCGGGAGCCACATTGGACTGCCGTTTGATCAACTCCAATTCTTCCGCATTCAGTACTTTTCGAATATCTAAGAGCAGGACTAAATTGTTGTCTGATGCTTTAGCGACCCCGATAATGTACTCTCGCTGTACGCTGTTTGAGATATCCAAATCGCTTTCCACCTGCGCTTGATCAAAGCCCACTACCTCATCGACATCATCCACAATGGTCCCAATGGTGAGATCATTTACATCCGTGATAATGATGGAGGTTTTCTTGGCTTGATATTCTTCGGTTGGCAAGGCAAGTTTTAAACGTAAATCGATCACAGAAATAATTTTTCCTCTTAGATTTATCAGGCCTTTAAAAAAAGCAGGTACGTGGGGAACCGGGGTGATATTGGCTAAGCCAATCACCTCCTTTACCGTTGATAACGGTATTCCATATTTTTCTTTTTCTAGGGAAAAAATTAAATTCTTCTGGGTTGTGCGTTTGGCAATACTACTGCTATCCGCGACCGCGAATGATGCGTTAGCTTGCGTTGCAAGGCATTCCTCCTCGGCCATTTCACTTAAAGCACTCATGCTTCACACCTCCAATTGTGTATTTCTCATCATTTTCTTTTAAAGAGAATTGGGAAAACCTGGAACGCCCTCCTTACTCCTTGTCAGTTGTATATCTCAAATAACACGACCCTAGAGCTGCATGAATAATTCACTCGATTGACTATTAGTACGAACAATAATGGGATTAAATAGTAGGTTGCGTTAAAGCCATCTGTACTAATACGACTATTAATAATCCTTGAACCATTTTCCATACCATTACATTCATGGCGAGCAGGCTATCCATATTATTTGGTTCTGCACGATTCCTTAGTTTTCCATTTCCACATTACATATTTTTTGTCTTACTTTTTCCAAAGCAATGCGTTCTAGGGTGCTAGAATCTTACAGCTCTCCCCTAAATTAAAAGTGTACGAAATGAACATTCACTCACACAATAACGGCAATGTGCTAACGGCAGGAATGGACTAGCCCCATCCTTGGAAATAGGATGAATTCATGGACTGCACTGAATGCGTTTAGTAACAATTTAAGTTAGGCAGGGTATAAGCCTAGGAGAGAAGTTTGATAAGTTATCCTTACAAACTACCAGAGACAATAGAACGGGGGTATGGGTTCTAATGTGTAATTTAATTTATAGTTTGCATTCAAGTACTTTTCAAATAAAAAATTATTTTTTTACGATTTATTTGTTAAAGGTAAGAGTGTTCTTGAAATATCAACTAGATTCTGCAAAAGATAAAGTTAGATAGGGAAAAGGGTTAGGCACCATAAAAAGAGAAGACCGAAAGCACTCAAAGACTACTTTACTGAAACCATTTACAACTTTATTTTCTATGACATAAGTAAACGTAAAGTCCTTAATCACTATGATAAACGAGCCACTTTCGAAATCTGGTGAGATGAAGCCAAAAATCAGATGGCCATGACAGATAATAATGGTGATAATTTTGTCGCCTGCTCTTTCAGTTCATGGTGCTCACTTACCTAAACTAGGAAGAAAAAGTAAACTGATCGTTATTTGACTTGTAGCTAAACTTCAAATTATTTAGGGATGAATAAATAGCAGTATTAAATGAGGAATACCTTTTCAGAGTAATTATTTGTGAATGAACTTATCTCATTTCACTATTATGTAATTATTTTTTATATCTTTATATTATTTACTTAAGGTGAGCCTCTGAACTATATTTGAACTCGCTGTAGTCAAACAAATTTATTGCATAAAGTATTAAGCTAGCAGTCGCTTCACTAATAAAACGTTACTTAACGCAAGCAGATAGCTTTTTACAGCCCGCAACTCTATGATAAGGACTGTCAAAAATGGAGAAAAAGTTAAGCGTATTGTTAGTCGATGATGATCCGTTGGTGCTAACCTGCATTAGTAAAGGATTAAAAAGAGCAGGCTTTAACATAACGCCAGCCAAGTGCGGGTATGAAGCACTAGACCTCGCAAAAAAAAATAATTTTGATGTTGTCTTGCTTGATATTAATATGCCTGATATTTCAGGTATTCAGGTTGCCAAACAACTTGATTTATCATCATGCCCTGTAATTTTCTTTACAGCGAATTCAGATGAAAAACATCTAGGCGAAGCACAGTTAGATGGGTGCTATGGCTATCTTGTTAAGCCTATGAACATAAAACAGATACTCCCGGCAATAAGTATTGCATTGGAGAGATTCAACCATTGCAATAGTCTCTCGAATTGGATTAAGTCGTTAGAGCGTACTGAACAAGCCAATAGATCTGTCAGTATGGCTATCGGGCTAATAATGGAACGACACCATATTTCAGAGGAAGACGCATTCAAACAGTTACGAGATCACTCAAGAAATACTCGTAAGAGCATCAAAGAGCTTGCAGAAGGAATAGTGGAAGCCTTCTCTTTAGTTAATACGATGCACATCACCAATGATTAAAGGCGATATTGATTACTAAGTAGTATTTATTTTCTGCTGTTTGAATATAGGAAGTCGGATGTGGAAAGTCGTACCTTGACCCAAAATGGATTTAGCATGTATCGTTCCTGTGTGCTTCTGAATTATTCCGTAGACAATTGAAAGCCCCAGGCCTGTTCCCCTACCGACTGGCTTTGTAGTAAAAAACGGGTCAAAGATATGATTGAGATTCTCGCTTGGAATGCCGTCACCCGTGTCACTAATATTTATTTCGCAGTTAGGACCCGCTTTTTGTGCACATATGGTAATCGTACCCGCCCCTTCTACCGCTTGCGCTGCATTTAATAAAAGGTTGGTCAATACTTGCTGTAGTTGACCAGCATTACCCAATATCTCGGGTATATCCGTTTCTATATCCAATATGAATTTCAAGTTGTTGCGGCGTAATTGAACTTGAAGTAATACGATAGTCTTATCGATAAGGTTATTTAACCCCACCGCCGTCATTGCATTATCACCTTGCCGCGCAAATGACAGTAGGTTAACGACAATCGATTTACAACGATTAGCGCCCTCCTCAATTAAATGAAGCATTTTGTAAAAATCTTGGTCATGATTAGACAACGCTGGTATATCATCAATATCTTCTTTTAACATGTCTGTACAGGTAAGAATTGCAGTAAGAGGGTTATTAATTTCGTGAGCGAAACCTGCGACCATCTCCCCTATTGCGGCTAATTTAGCACTTTGAATGAGTTGAGTTTGAGTGAGTTTAAGTTCTTCAACATTATGCCTAAGTTTTAATATTAGCTCTTTTGTCGCACGCATATCCCGCGCCGTCACTACAATTTCCGAAAACTGTCCTTCCTCGTTACTCATAATCGCACCGGCGATGGATACAGGAATTAAGCTGCCTTTCTTTGTTCGGAAATTCAAATCAATATTAGCCGCCTTCCCGGTTTCAACAAGAGTAATAAGTTGAGCCTTGCCAAAAATATCTTTTCCATTTAATTCCGAAATAATAGTACTTATTGGCTCTCCGATAATATCAGCTTCCTCATAATCAAGGAGTTGCAATAGCGCAGAATTAACAGTAGTTATTTTACCTTGGGCATCCAATACGAAGAGTGAGTCATGCAAAGAGCTGATAATATTTTCTATATAAGTGTGAGCGTGTATCAACTCCTTAGTACGTTGATACACAACTCTTCCCACACTAGCTTTAGAGACGGTGATTTTGTTTAAATTCTCCGCCATCGCCTTTAGCGCCTTCCCCAACATGTCATCCTCCGAAGCCAGGGTAATCTCAGTCGAGAAATTCCCCTCTGAGATTCGTTGGGCCGCTTGAGCTTTACCTTCCAGGGATTCAATCATATTTTTCAAGGCTTTACCCAAAGAATCATGTTCAGACGCTAAAGTGACTTTTCTTGATAACTTCCCCTTTGCGATATCTTCAGCTATGTCTATTTTAGCTTTGACTGCAGCGATCATGATTTGCAGAGAGGCATAAATCCCTGTGGCGGCCCTTGATGATTCACTTAAGAATATATTGACATTGCCTCGTGCAAGCTCTCGAGACGCCTCCGCAATAACATCAGGTTCACCGCCAATTTGTCTCATCAGTGAACGGCTGATAAACAGAGAGATTACTCCGCCTAAGCCAACCGCAAACATGGTGCCAAAGATCACGGCGAAAATGGTTTGATCTGCGATTATTTTGGCATCATCCTCTCTCGCAAGAAGCAATGCCCTTTCGATACGGTTGAATTCTTCGAATTCAAGTCGAAGGCTGTCTAAAATTTTCTTGCCGGTACCTTGTTTAATTAAAAACGAGACATCTCTGATGGTAACTTTATTTTTGTTCATAGCTCTTCGCTTCGAGACTTCAGGAATAGCAGCCTGACTAATCCACTGCTGAACGAGGTGATCAATTTTTACCAGTTGCTTAATCTGTTCGGGGTTATCAATTACCATCTGCTTAGTCTCAGTCATCAGAACTTCAAACCTAGCCTTACCTTGCGTATAAGGCAGCAGGTACTCCTCATTGCCAGCAATCAGAAACCCTCGTTCACCGGTTTCCATGTCTATCAGATACTTCTCTAGATTTTTACTATTTATAATCACCTGATGAGTGTGTGCGACCCAACTTGAGGTCTCGATAAGAATCGTAATGTTTGAATATACAATGGTTGCAATAACCATCATGAACAACAGCATTAAACCATTAGTTGAAAGCAATTTTGTTCTGAATTTCATCTACCTGTATACCCTGCTCTAAGTGGTCTATGCCGACAACAAGATTTAGGGGCGCCTACTACGTAAATCTATGAAGTCCCTTTAATTCCCTCGGGAGTATCCACTCCCAGAGTGTTAGCTGGTTTTATTCAAAATCACTACTGTCCGTTTTAAAAAAAGACGTAGCGTTAATATGGTTAAGCCCATTGGTTTAATGTGAAATTGCAGTTGTCGAGACAGTAAAATACCCCAAAGAACCTAGGCATGAAGAATCGTAACACCGTACTCCATCAGCTTCTAAAATTTTAACCTCACTTTGTGTGTTTAACGATGCTTGAAATACATTTGAATGGTTAAAAAATAGGGCGATACTTAACAGTCCTGTTATGGTCGCTACGCTGGAGGCGTCAGAATGAGCATAGTATTAAGAACTATATAAAAAAGGAAGATGATGCTACTGAAGCGTCAGTAATTGTAAGTGCGTTTCTGGAAAACTCCACGGTCTTTATGTAACAAGCTGGCACTAAGGTTCAAACTATTCAGTCTACTTAGAGCATACAAAATAATTATTAAGAGTTAAGCTGTGACAGCGCTCTTTGTCATTCTCAAAACTAACATTAGTTACGATTTCAAACCGCGTCAAGCACTTAATCAATATCATTTACTCATAATTTTTCTTATTTTAAGAGCGTAATTGACTAATAATTTTATTTTAGATTTATTGCTTTTTTTACTTGTTACTCACAGATTTTATACTAAATTACTTATTAATGTATTCGCTTTGGTATCAACCTCGAAGCTAAAATTAGTAACAGACATTTTGCAGTGAGCTGGCATCCTCTTTGATGCCTGTAAACTCTAGGCGGATGCCTTAGAGAGAGTGGCAAAATGGAAACCATTAACTCACCACAAACTATTCATGTTATTAGTGGGCGACATGCCTTAAAAGATGACCTTACAAGACAACTAGTGTCATCTCTGGACGGAAAAAAACAGTATTTTGAAGCAATTGAGTCCTATTCCTTTTTACTTCCAAGTCCAACCGTTATTATCATTGATTGCCAGCAATACTTTTTGAATAAGTGTTTAGATATTTGCCTTCATTTAGAACGCCAAAATCCCCCTCCCTCTATCAGCATTCGCTATGTTGCCATAACTGATAATATGAATTATCAAGATCAGTTAAAAGCGACAGATTTGAGTCACTTTTGCTTCATCAATTCGAAAAGTAACTATTCAGAATGTAAAAACCAACTTGATGAATTTCTAGGGTCTAAAAGTATACAGCTGACAAGTGATGACGCTGTCAAACTTGCATTGATAGATGACGATAACAAGTATTACTCAGCTGAACATGCTTTAGACCAATTTAGCCCTGCGCAGTTAACACATATAGTTGACCCGTCCACCTTGTTTGATGATGACAGTATGAAACAGGTAAGTCTGATCGCACTTAATATGGGTAAACACAAGTGCGATACGCTTAAACTAGTCAAGGCCATCAATAATAACCCACGACTCTCAAGTAAACCTTTACTTTTATATGGCGAATCAGCTGATCTTGATTTGATAATTGAACAGAATTTAGACTACAACCACTTCTTAACCCTGCCCGTTAGTGCGCATAGATTTCATTCAACAGTCATTTCAATGCTAACCAAGAGAAAATACTACAACAACAGTCAAGAACTTCAGCAACTTAAACAAGTACAATTTCAAACTCAAAATGCAATAGATTCCCATGCACTGGTCAGTAAAACTAATTGCTCAGGTGTAATTACTTACGCCAATCAAAAACTGTGTCAGGTTAGTCAGTATAAAGAGTCTGAATTACTCGGTAAAACTCATACCATTATTAACTCAGGTTATCATGATAAAGAGTTTTTTAAAAAAATGTGGAAAAAAATCAGCTCTGGGGAAATTTGGCACGGAACAATATGCAATCGAAAAAAAAGAGGCGGACTCTACTGGGTAAAATCAACTATCTGCCCAGTACCCGCTCAACTTGGAAAGGGTTTTGACTATATTTCTATTCGGACCGAGGTAACAGACCAAGTCATAATGTCTGAAAGAATAAAATTAAGCCAGACCTTCGCAAATATTGGGACTTGGGATTGGGATATTGAAACAAATAAAATATTTTGGTCTGACCGGATGGGAAATTTGCTTGGTTACGATTCTAACATTCAGAATATCAGCTTTCAGTTATCTATGGAGAGAGTTCATCAAGATGATAAAGATCTAGTTACCAATTCCATTCGTAATTGCATTGACGGCAGAGCCGATTTTAGTGTTGAGCATCGAATTGTATTACCTAATGGTGAAATCCGGTGGGTGCTTCAAAAAGGCAATGTCATCCGAAGCAATAAAGGTAAAGCTCTTCATATGCTTGGTGTCGTTCATGATATTACTCAATCAAAACAATTTGAACAGCAGCTCCTTCTCGGAAAAGAAAGCGCAGAGAAAGCAAATAAAGAAAAGTCCATATTTCTTTCCAGTATGAGTCATGAGTTGCGAACACCAATGAATGCAATTATTGGCTTTGCCCAGTTGTTACAAATGGATGAGGTGTGGCCACCCAGCATTCCTCAAATGGATAGCATTACAGAAATACTTGGCGCCAGCACACACCTCCTAGAATTGATCAATGAAGTCCTTAACCTATCAGAGATTGAGTCAGGTAACATTAATCTATCAATTTGTAGTGTCGACCTTTGCGAAACTGTATCAGCTTGTATCTCTTTGACACGATCGTTAATTGCAGAAAAGAACATTCAACTTGAACTTTATTTAGGCAACAAAAAAATAGATATAGGTCAGCTTGGGAATTTCACGATTTATGTACGTGCGGACTTAGTCAGACTAAGGCAAGTGATATTAAATCTATTAAGCAACGCCATAAAATACAACAAAAATTATGGCACAGTAAAAATATCGTTACAAAGAAACATTAATAGTTCCGTCAGTATTGATGTTGAAGATACGGGTATTGGCATCGAGACCGATAAGCAAAATTTATTATTTCAACCTTTTAATCGACTAGGCGCAGAAAATTCTAATATTGAAGGCACAGGTATTGGCCTTACCATTACCAAGCAATTAGTTGAGCTAATGGGCGGATGCATTTCTTTTACTAGCGAGCTCGGAATCGGAACAACATTTTCATTGAGTATTCCGATCGAAGAACGTCGAAAATCACCAAGACATAAATCCCTAACGCAAGCGCCTTCGAAAAGAAAAGAAAATATAGTTAAACAATGCAAAGAATATCCTAACGTTAAAAAAATTCTGTTTGTAGAGGATAATGCAGCCAATCTGCGTCTTATTTCACAACTAGTTAGCCAACTTCCAAATACCCAGCTTTTTACTGCATGTAATGCAGAAAAAGGTTTATCTCTAGCTAAACAGCATACGCTCGACCTCGTTTTGTTAGATATAAACCTTCCAGGAATAAGTGGTTTAGAGGCTATGCAAACTCTAAAAAAACAGAAATCAATGTACGCAGTACC
>Ga0209290_1000306_pt1 | contig 41306 bp, 36 predicted proteins | sample EN1Hudsemesocosm_2_FD_184632 | JGI IMG/M metagenome (GOLD analysis project Ga0209290, IMG submission 184632) | Methane-oxidizing microbial communities from mesocosms in the Hudson Canyon - EN10B Hudson Canyon (SPAdes) (version 2) | ecosystem: Environmental > Aquatic > Marine > Cold seeps... | reverse complement strand
CATTTAAATATTGCAAATAACGTATTCTCAAGTAACAAAAGTCCTCAAGAGATACTACATCAATTCCATAGTATTTAAACTTCACAGTACTTAGATTTCACAGTACTTAGATTTCACAGTACTTAGATTTCACAGTACTTAGATTTCACAGTACTTAGATTTCACAGTACTTAGATTTCACAGTACTTAGAGTTCATAGTACTTAGACTTCATAGTATTTAGACTTCACAGTACCTAAAATAATTTAGGCTGCCTCGGATAGGCCTGTATTTGTGTGGTGTCTTTGCTTTTTCATCAGTGAGCTTTCTATGTATTGATTTACTGAACTAGCATCATTCTCTGCCAAATCTCTAAAACGCATATCAAGCTCAAATATATTCTTTGAAAGTCGTCTAACGCAAATTACGTTGCATGTAGCTGATATTTCTTGGTTAAGAGAAAACGTGACAGGTAGAGCGACTGGTTGCTTTGGTGAAACACTTTCTCTATTTGGTAATAACTCATGTAGTGTATGTTGATCGCAAGTAATGGTCATACCATCTTTGGATATAGTGTTTAAGAAAGCATTAATGGCGGTTTTATTGCTTACTTCAATACTTACTTTTTCTGAGCCGTTATGTTCATCACTCATTGTGATTTGGGTGTGATAGATCAAATTCGTTTTCATGTTCTTACTCAACACTTGTATGTAAATTACTATTAATATTGACTATTAGTACTAAATCTATCTAATATCCGAAAATAAACAACATGATCTTTGTATCACTTTGCAAGCTTATGCAACTGCGTGACCTAAGTCCGTAATATTTAGCCTTTACATCACGTTTTTTAGCTGTAAATTACAGTTTAACTAAATCTTTCTGTGTTTAAGGCAAGCATCTTTGAAAATACTACATACTTCTGATTGGCATCTTGGCCAGTATTTTATGGGCAAAAGTCGTCAGTTAGAGCATCAAAAATTTCTTAAATGGCTTATCCGGGTAGCAATTGATCAACGAGTTGATGTGATTTTGGTTGCGGGTGATATTTTTGATATTGGCTCACCTCCGAGTTATGCACGAGAACTGTACAACCGATTTGTAGTTGAGCTTCAAGAAGCCGTAGAAGATAAAGCTATTAAGCTAATTGTTTTAGCTGGAAATCATGATTCAGCAGCCACGCTAAATGAGTCGAAAAGTCTTTTGAAGGCATTCAATACTCATGTTATTACGAATGCCATGGAAAAAGTGGATGATCACGTCATCCCTATTACAAATAATAAGGGTGAAATTGAAGCCTTTGTATGTGCTATACCATTTTTACGCCCTAAGGATATTAGCTCCAGTTCTGCAGGTGAAACAGGTGGTGAAAAGCAACGTAACTTATTAGAAAGTATTGTTAACTTTAACCAAGCGGTTGTTGAATGCGCAAAGAATAAGAGTCAACAAGCCGTACCTATCATCTTGACAGGCCATTTAACTGTTATCGGGAGCTCTACGTCTGACTCCGTCAGAGATATCTATATAGGTAGTCTGGAGGCGTTTCCAGCTTCTATGTTCCCTGATGTTGATTATATTGCTTTGGGGCATATCCATAAGCCTCAAATAATCGCTAAAAGTGATCATATCCGTTATAGCGGATCTCCCATTCCATTAAGTTTTGATGAATTGCAATATGAGAAGAAAGTATTAATTGCTGAGTTTGATAAAGAAAAATTAACAACAGTGCATGAAACCCCAGTTCCTACCTTTCAAATGATGAAGCAAATAAAGGGCGATATAAGCGAAATTGAGAGTCAATTACAAAAGCTGATAGCTACTCACTCTATAGCTTCTCAAGCTAATGTCGGAAGTGAGCCTATAGATGCGTTCGAACAAAATACTATCTGGCTTGATATTGAAGTTAATACACAAGACTTTTTAGGTGATTTACAAAAACGCGTAGAATCAATTGTAATCGATACTCTCCTTGATGTGCTCATGATTAGGCGCGTACGTCCAAGAGAACACAGTAGTCTTGAGTCATTAGACGAGCTTTCATTAAACGAGTTAAAACCTATTGATGTATTTAACAAACGTTTGGATCTTGAGCAGTGGCCGGGTGAGCAGGCGGAACTCAAACACCGTATGCAGAGCATGTTCAATAAGCTTTTGAGTGATCAGGAGAATGAAGAGCAAGAACAAACTGAGGTGACAATGTTATCTGGGAGTGAACTTTGAAGATAAGAAGTTTACGTTTAAAAAATATTAACTCCCTTAAAGGCGAGTGGTGTATAGATTTTACTGCTGAGCCCTTCGCCAGTAATGGCTTGTTTGCTATCACGGGGCCTACAGGTGCGGGTAAATCAACCATTTTGGATGCTATCTGTTTAGCCCTATATCATCAAACACCGCGCCTGAATGAGGCATCACCGGCTGACAAGGTCATGACTCGACATACAAGTGAATGCTTGTGTGAGGTTGAATTTGAGGTAAATGGTGAGTGCTATCGCGCTTTTTGGGAAGCAAGACGAGCTCGTGGGCAGTCCGATGGAAAGCTGCAACCTGTTAAGGTTGAATTAGTAAAATTGAATGTACCTAAGATTATTGGCGATACCTCTAATCGTTGTGACAAAATTATCGCTGATAAAGTTCGCGATAAGTTAGACATCATAGCAACGCTGACCGGTTTGGATTTCAGCCGTTTTACTAAGTCAATGTTATTAGCTCAGGGTGGGTTCGCTGCTTTTCTCAATGCGAATGCAGGTGAGCGCGCCGAGCTATTGGAAGAGCTCACCGGAACAGATATATATGGTCAACTTTCAATAAAGGTATTTGAAAATTTTCGAAATGAAAAAAATAAATTAACCTTACTGGAAGCCAAAATAGATGATGTAAATAGTCTTTCCGAAGAACAGGTGTCTATGCATAAAAACAGACAGGAGTTAATTTCACTAGATATCAAGTCACATAATCAGAAGCTTGTTAAGTATCAAGATCACTTGTTATTTCTTAAAAAACTACAAGAGTTTGAGTCAGAGCTCAAAACAGCACACAATCAAATTAAACAAACTGAAGCGTTAAAACAAACGCACGAAGAAGACTTAGTTAGACTAAGCAAAAGTATTCCGGCCAATAAAATTAGTAAAGACTATGACGATAAACAGCAGAACTTAGAATTATTCGATAGTTTGAATAAAGATCACGTGTTGTTATCAGAAAGAGTACAGATAGAGCAGTTGCAAGTGCAACTATCATCTGGCTTATGTGAAAACCAAAGTCAGAGCTTACTTAAAGAAAAGCATGCAAGAGACGAGCATGAAGCTTTACTCACGAAAACAGTAATTCCACTTGATCAGGAAATTTCTCACGTAAATCAAATGATAGCCTCAGTAAATGTAGAGGTTAATAGTGCTTTACTTGCTCGTAAACCTTTAGATTTACTTTCTTCTCAACTTGAAAGCTCATTAGTCTGCGCAAAACGAAAGCATGAAGCCTTAGTTAAGGAGCACAGCTCTAAGTCATCACTGCTAAAATTAGCGAATTTCATTCCACTTTGGGCTTCTCTGCTGGAGCAGCGCTATAAAGGGTATAAACATGTCGATTTATTACATCAAAATATTAAATCACATACTGCACTGTTAACAACAGAAAACGAAAAGCACATTAGATACAATAATGGTCTCAAGTTGCTTGAAATACAGCTGCAAACTAACGAAGAGCAGGTCACACAATTTGAAGCTGAATGTACAGCTCTTCTTCAAGCTGAAACACGGCAAAGCTTAGAAGAAAAATATCAGATTGGTGTGAAAGAGAAAATATCGCTTTCTGAATGCGAGCGTATTCATTCAGAATTTATAATCAAATCACAGTCACTTACCGCTCTCCAAGAAAGTCATAAAAACAAGGTGATTGAGTGCACCACACTAAGTAAAACTGTATCAGATTTACGTGCAGAGTATGTTCAACAGCAATCATTATTTATAGATTTACAGCGTATTGTCGATCTTGAGAGGCAAGTGTGCAGTTTACAAGAGTATCGAGATAATCTGGTGGAACATGAGGCGTGTCCTTTGTGCGGTTCTGAAACGCACCCTAGTATTGAAAGTTATAAGATGGTTGATGTATCTGAATCCCAGAGGCGCTTGAGTGAGCAAAAAACATGTTTAGAACACCTTGCTGAACAAGGGCAAAATAAGAAAGCAGAATTATCAAAAGTTGAGCAAGAAATAAAATTTGATTCGACTCAAATAGATCAATTTCAACAAATTCTAGAAGATTTTGTTTGCGGCTGGGAAGTAAATAGTGGTCAGTTAAATTGGCAGCTTACAATTGAAGACCCTAATATAGTTAATTTAATATCTGATAAGTATAAGAGTTTGAATATTATTGAAGAGAGATATCAGTTGTTAAGTAAAGTGCTAACGAGACTTGAACTGGCTAAAGAGTCGATGGAGACAGATAAAAAACATCAGTTAAAAATCAATTCTGATATCAATTTAGTTTTAGAGAAGTTGAGGAGCATACAGCAAAGTCTAGATTCAGATCTTGCTCAAGTAAGTGATGTACAAAAAACATTACAGGGTATTGAAGAGGGTATATCGCTTCAGCTAACAACAGAGTTTGATGGCCAGAACTATTATTTACCAGATATTGCTGGGCAGGGGCCTTGGTTAGACATGCTTGAAAAAGATAGTCTCCTGTATATAACAAATGCAAGTTCTATCGACTTACTACAGACTGAAATTCAGAATAATGAGCATGAGCTTGAAAAAGTTAAATTAAAATTACATGACTTATTAAATCAGACCAATAAATTTCACATACAATTGAATGAAAGAAATAACTTACTTCAAACATTGAAACAAAAACGTTATGACGTATATGAAAATAAGAGTGTTATAGAAGAGCGTAAGCGATTTGAAGAACTTCATCAGTCCCAGCAACGAATATATGACAATGAAGTTCTTAAGCTTTCTGAAATTAAACAAAGTATTGCTACCAGCAAGGGGCAACTTGAACAGCTTGAACAGACGCTAAGGCAGCAAGAAGAACGTTTAAGTCTAAGTGCTAAAAAGTGGGATGTAGTATTATTTGAAAGCCTTTTTAATAGTGAGAGTGAATTTAGGTCAGCAGTATTGAGTGAGGAAAAGCAACAACAGTTAATAGACTTAAAGCAGGGTTTAGAAAGTCAGTCGGATCGTGATGCTGAGCGAACAAAGCGTGCAGAATTAGCACTTGATAGTTTACACAAGACTTTTACCGGGGAAGATACTCAGACTCGAGAAGAGCTGCAAATGCTCTTGAGAGTTTCAAATGATCGGATCTCAGTTTTAAATCAAGAGTTTGGCGAAATAGAACAAATTTTCAAATTTGATGAGGCGCAGCAAACGAAGCAGCGGGAAATTCTTAGTGAAATTCAAGCACACAAAGCTAGCTACAATGACTGGTCTTATTTGAATAGTTTGATAGGTTCTGCTGATGGAAAGCGCTTTAGAGTTTTTGCACAAGGCTTAACGCTCGATTACTTAATTCAGTTAGCTAATATACAGCTAGCCCATCTTCATTCGCGTTATAAAATAACCAGAAAAAAAGGTGAGTCACTTGAATTATATGTGCTGGATACTTGGCAAGCTGATGCTATTCGAGATACCAAAACCCTGTCAGGGGGTGAAAGTTTTTTGGTGAGTCTTGCTTTGGCACTTTCGTTATCAGACCTAGTTAGTCATAAGACAAAAATTGATAGCTTGTTTCTGGATGAGGGCTTTGGAACTTTGGATAGGGAAACATTAGATATAGCCTTGGATGCTTTAGATCAGCTCAATGCCAGAGGTAAAATGATCGGCGTGATTAGTCATGTTGAGGCATTGAAAGAGCGCATTCCAGTTCAAATCGAAATAAAGAAAATGAGTGGTCTAGGAGTAAGTAAACTAGATAAGGTTTATTCCTGTTAGCTTTGATAGGCAGTATTAACCATTTGTTTGATAAGCAGTATTAACTATTTGTTTTGATAGGCAGTATTAACTACTTGGCAGTGCCAAGTAGTTAATACATAAAATGAGCACTAAATACTTATTAAATCAAAACTCGGCGTTATGGTAAATGTTTTGAACATCATCCAGATCGTTGAGCATGTCTAGGAAGGTTTCAAACATAGTCACATCATCACCCGAAATCGGGTTTGTATTTTGAGGTACAAACTGTATTTCATCGACTTCAAAATCCACTTCCAAGCTACCGTTTTTCGCTTCAACGCCGAAGCTTTCATTAAGCGCCTGCCTGGCTTTGAAATATTCCGTGTTTGGTGCAAAAATGGTTATTTTTCCATCCTCACTTTCAATATCAGCTACATCGACATCAGCTTCCATCAACGCTTCTAAGACAGCATCTTCATCGTCATATTTGAACATGAATATAGCGCTATGATCAAACATGTGGCTGACACTACCCTGAGTGCCGATTTTACACTTTGTTTTAGTAAAACATTGGCGCACATCACCAAAAGTTCGATTTGGGTTATCGGTTAAACAGTCCACGATAACCATGCAGCTTCCAGGTCCGAAACCTTCATAACGGGCTGTTGCAAAATCTTCACCGCCGCCGCCTTTGGCTTTATCGATGGCTTTTTCTATAACATGAGAAGGGACTTGGTCTTTCTTGGCTCGATCAATCATGCTTCTCAGAGCAAGATTACCATCGGGATCTAGGCCGCCAGATTTTGCACATACATAGATTTCTCGACCATATTTGCTGTACACCCTAGCTTTGGCGTCAGAGGTTTTTGCCATGGACTCTTTACGGTTTTGGTAGGCTCTGCCCATTTTTGTATCCCAATAAAAATGTAAAAAAGAAATCTTACAGATAAGTGAAAATATAATAAAGAACTTGCGAGGAAATCAGGGTGACAGATACAAAAAAAGCCACATTATGTGGCTTTTAAGTGTGCTGGATGTACTTTCTATCCTGCAGTACTAACCGATGCTGAAAAGCTCGCCTAGTTTAGTCGCTAACATCATGTCACCTTCAGCGCGCAATTGGCCAGCCATAAATGCTTGCATGCCATCAGTTTCGCCACTTACGATACCTTTAAGTGTTTCAGTATTCATAATTAACGTTACAGAAGGATCATCATGTTCGCCTGCTGCAAGTTCACAAGTACCGTCAGCGATAGTTAAGCTGTAGTTTTCATCATCTTCAATGTTGAATTGAAAAATCAAGTCGATGCCGCTTGCTGCGTCAGCGTTAAAATTACCTTTTAGTGTTTCAAAAGTCGAAGCTACAGACATGTTGATTACCCTTTAATTGTATCAATTTTGCCAAGTTACTAAGATATGTGTAACTGGCCTGTATGTGAAACTGTTATATATCACGACTGAAGATTAGATTTAATAAAATCTGATGTCAACTAAAAATCGAACGCTTGTTTGAATTTTACAAAGCTGTGACATTGTTTACGGTAAAAAACCTGGCTGCACTTGTAATTGATTTAATCGCCCATAAATAGGGCAGGTTATATAAATTGTTTAGCTTAATGCCATACTAAGTCTGATTATTACAGGCCTTATTTAGACAAGGCTTAATTAATGAGAAACAAAGGAAGGCTTAAATAGCGTGAAATAGAGCATGAGGAATATAAAGTGGAGTTTTTAACTGAGTATGGCGTATTTTTAGCCAAAACGATTACGGTTGTTGTGGCTGTCATTATTATTTTGTCAGCAGCAGCGAGTGCTGCATTAAAAGGTAAAAAGCCTGAAAGCAAAGAAATGCTGATTGAGAAGCTCAATACAAAGTTTGATGATGTAAAGCATGCTTTAGAAGAAAGTATGTTAGGCAAAGATGAGTTGAAAGAAATTAAAAAATTAGAAAAGCAGGCGCTTAAGGCTAAAAAGTCAGAGCCTGATGATGTTAAGAAAGCAAGAGTCTTTGTACTTAACTTCGACGGTGACATTAAGGCTTCGGCAGTAGAAGGCTTAAGGGAAGCCGTGACTGCTGTACTGCAAATTGCAGACCCAGGCCGTGATGAGATCCTGGTTAAGCTTGAAAGTGCTGGTGGAATGGTACACTCCTATGGTCTAGCTTCTGCTCAGTTAGACCGTATTAAGAAGAAAGGTATTAAACTGACTGCTTGTGTTGATAAAGTAGCAGCGAGCGGTGGTTATATGATGGCGTGTGTTGCTGATAAGATTATTGCGTCTCCTTTTGCAATCATGGGCTCAATCGGCGTGGTTGCTCAATTACCTAACTTTAGTAAAGTTCTTAAAAAGAATGACATTGATTATGAAATTCTAACGGCAGGCAAATATAAGCGTACGCTAACCATGTTTGGTGAAAATACCGATGAAGGGCGTGAAAAGTTCAAAGCCGATTTGGAAGATACACATCAGTTATTTAAGGCTTATGTTTCAGAGCGTCGTCCAAGTGTAGATATAGAGTCAGTCGCTAATGGTGATATTTGGTTTGGTACTAAAGCGCTAGAAGTCGCCTTGGTTGATGGACTTCAAACATCTGATGAGTATATTGTTGATGCGTGTCAGGAGGCTGACGTCTTTTCGGTTGAATTTAAAGATAAGAAGAGCCTGATGGATAAATTGGGTGTGGCTGTGAGTAGCGGTATAGAGCAATCTGTGACTAAATTGATGTCAGAGTTGAATGTGACTCGAGGGTTTAAATAATTCAGCAAATCTCTAAGTAGGCTGCTTTTTTATAGGTCAGTTTTAACTGGCCTATGTGTTGTTTCTTCATATCGATCTCTTTTTAGTGCTTTGCAAATACGCTTTCATATACTGCCGCAAATAAAATCAAACTCCCGCCAATTAATGTTTTTAGATCGACTACTTCACCTAATAACAGATAAGCGAAAATGCTCGCGTATACCACTTGAAGACTAATAATCATTGATACGGTTTTTGCGGATTCATATCTTAATGCGTGTGTTTTTTGAGTATGTGGAATTGCCGTAAATATGGTGCCTAAAAGTATGATTAAGCCCCAGTTTGTGGGACTAATCTCATTGGCTGCTATTTCAACAAAGGGCAATAAAATAAGAGCGCTGACTAAACCGTGATAACACATAATAGTAAAGGGTGATATTGCTGTAAGGTATTTCGAGACTAGTATATTTCTGAGCGCAACAGCCAGAGCAGATAACAAACCAAAGGCAACGCCAGCAGTAATGCTATTACTTAAACTAAAGGTTGGAACGAGAAGTCCTACACCAAGTAATACCAAAAGCCCCATGAGTGCATCTTGCATATGTAATTTAGCCTTTTTTATTAAAGGCTCAAGAAATACCGTTATGACAGGGAATGTGAACATCGAGACGATGCCTATCGCCACACTAGATAATTTCATCGCTTGAAAATAAGCTGTCCAATGGAGGGTAAATAATGCACTACAAAATAGTAGTAATAGTAAAGTTTTAGTATTTCTTAGAAGCAGTTTATGTTTTAGAAAGAGGGCAATAACTAAAAGAATAAGCCCGCATATGAGCGCACGATAGGCGATGATATCAATGGCAGAGTAGGGTATTAGTTTAGAAAATAAGGCTGTACCACCAAGCAATAAAGCGCCAATGTGTAAGTGGATCAGAATAGCTTTATGCATTATTTTCTTCCGGAAATTGTCTTCTCTTAATGATCGTCTGCAAAGCAGTATACCCACTGTCGGCCAATCTTTTTGAAATAACTGAATTCTTCAATACGATGTGCTTTACCCGCTATCTTGTATCTGGCAACAAACTTTACCCAGCCCTCTGTGTCATTCTTTGATCCGGATTTGGTTTCAATAACTTTTAAGCCAAGCCATTTGGTACTTGTGTCAAAATCGATAGTTTCGGGGCATTGATCTGGGTGCCAGGTTTTTAATAAATAGGCGGCATCTTCAAGCACAAAGGCGCTATAACGAGAGCGCATTAATTGTTCTGCTGTTTCAGGTAGTAAGTCTTTTTCAATAAATCTATGGCAGCAAGTAGAATACTGTTGGCCTTTAGAGCAGGGACAAGTGTCTGATGTTTCGTGGATACTTGGCGCTTCTGCGGATGTGGTTTTTTTCATTAATCTCTTCTTAATTTATCACTAATCGCAATGGGGTTCGGGAAGCGGAAGATAACAATATAAGAATTTAAAATAAATGTGAGAATCGCTGTAGCCTGTATTAAATGAGAGGCTTCAACTCCAATGAGAACAGATGAGGTGGCTAAATAGGCTATCAAAAGAGAAAATTCACTGATTTGGCCTAATCTGAAGCCTACCTCCCATGCAATATCATCAGGTTCTTTTGTGGTTTTTAATAAGAGTCTGAAAACCACAGGTTTAATGATAATAATTAAACCTGCTAATAATAGAGAGGGTAATATTACATCACCTAATAAACCTAGGTTGAATGAAGCGCCCAAAGAAAAGAAGAACAGAACTAGGAAGAAGTCACGTAAGGGTTTTAAGTGCTCTGCAATATATTGTGATATAGGGCTGGTAGCGATACTGATGCCTGCTATAAAGGCGCCTATTTCAGATGATAAACCAACATAATGTGCTAATTCAGCAATACCTAAGCACCAGCCAATCGCGAGCAGAAAAATATATTCGTGAAAGCGGTCGAACAACATAATTAATTTGAATATAACGTGCTTAACAACAAAGAAGACAACAAAAATCAAGATAGGCAGGGTCAGCATGGTTTTTATAAAGCTGACGATGCCATTTGAATCCTCGGTGGCTGCTTCAGGTCCACTACCGCCTAATATTAATAATACGATGATCGCAACTAGATCTTGTAGTAGAAGTAAGCCGACAACTAGCTCACCTGTATGACGATGATGAAGCACGGTAGTTGGTAATAGTTTAATACCTATGATGGTACTTGAGAACATCATTGCGCAGCCAATGATGAGTGATTCTGTGAAACTGTATCCAAATAATTGCCCCACTGCAAAGCCTGTGGCTGCGAAAATAAATGAGCTGGCAATCGCAACTACAGTCGCCTTTTTAAGCATATGCATCAGGCTGCTAGGTTGCATGTCTAAGCCCAATAGGAATAGCAAAAAAATAATGCCTATCTCGGCTATTTCTGAAAGTAAGTGTGCATCTGTTACATAATGCAAGCCAAAAGGGCCAATAAGGGCGCCTAAAGCAATGTAAGCCACAATGATGGGTTGGCGAGTATAAAGTACAACCGAGGCTAAAATGGCGGCGCCAGAAAAGATAAGGAAAAATGAATTAACTATTGAAACGTTTTCCATAAGCTATGCTTTCTTCCCGTCTACTTATTGAGTGGTAAATAAATTGGTTATTTGCTAATAATGTGTGTTCTTCAGTATAGCAATAAACATTCAAATACCTTGTGAGTTTGATAAATAAAAGGACGACATCAGTAAAAGTACTGGATTCATTAATTCTTTCTTAGATTTTTAATAAGTGTGCATGAATCAATATCGAATAAATAGCATGTGTGTTAATCTTCAAATACTCTCTCTGATACACGCTGTACCCTTCAAATTTTCAAAGAAATGCACATGTCTAAAGAAAAAAAGCGCTTAGTGGATATCCCCGCTATCAAAAAAAGTACTTTCTCGGTATTCAAGGGTGCGGGAGAACTCGCATCCAGCAGTGTGGCTTTACCTAAAGCTTTCATGCCGATTGTACGATTGTTGATGACAGAACGTTTGATCGAGCGTGAAGAGTTATCTGATCAGTTAGATGATCTATTTGAGCAGCTTTATAAGCACCCTGTGTCTTCACACTCTCGGTCTGTTACTGATTATCTACGTAAAACACGTTTTATTCCAAATGAAGAGTCGACCGAAAATTTAATAGCGTATTTAGTTAAGCAAGCCGTCATGCGCTCTCCTGTCGATATACCTGAGGTTGTCATTGATGAGTTTTGGGGATTTTTTCAGGAGCTAATTGAGTCGCCTGAACTCAAGGGTGTCGTTGAATTAAATCTAGATATTGTTCGTTCAGTTTTAAGGACTTATGAACCACTGCTTTTGGATATTATCAATAGTATCAAGCATATCCGAAAGATTAATCAAAAAACCTTGGCAGAAATCATGCAGAAGCTGCAAGTGCTTCGTGGTGATATTCAGATTTTAAAACGTCAGATTAAAGCCATACGCTATATCAAGCCTTTCTTACAGACAGACCCTAAAGACTTTAAACAGCAAGCTGAAATTGTGGCCAAAATGGTCAGAGAGTTCGGACCCCTATTTATTAAGATGGCGCAAGTTGCTGCAGCAAACTCTGACTTTCTGCCAGATGAAATAGCAAAAGAGCTTCAGGTTTTTCAGGAAGATGTTGACCCCATGTCAGCAAGTGAAGTGTATCAAGCTTTTGTAGAAGATTTTGGTCAAAAACCTGAATCGCGTTATTTCGGGTTTGATGTTAATAACCCCATTAAGTCGGGCTCAATTGGTTCGGTCTTTGTCGCTAAAAAACCATTTGATCAAGCGCAGGGCGAAGTACTTGTTCCTATCGTTGTAAAAGTCGCACGGCATAATCTTGAGCGCGAGTTTGCGATGGGGTCTTTGGCGATAGAACTCATGCTCATTAGTAGCCAGTATTGGGCACCGCACTCAAAACTTCGACCTTTTCTTGCTGCCATGTCTGAACAGATCAAAGAGTTCACCAAAGGCTTTGAACAAGAACTCGACTTTAAGCATGAAGCAGAAGTGCAGTCGCGCTTCTATCATCGAGCATTGTCATCTCCCGTGTGGTTTGTTCCAGGCCTGTATAGTTCGACAGGACGTATTCTGGAAATGGAATACTTACAGGATGCCATGGCGATTAATCAGGCGATTGACCGCTATAAGGGCAAGAAGAAAAAACGCTTTCAACGTAAGCTAGCTGAAAATTTTCTCTATACCATGCTTGAGCACATGCTGATTTATCAGGAGTTTCATGGCGATCTTCACCCTGGAAATGTCATGGTAGATCTAGATGCGCGCTTATTTTTAATTGACTGGGGTAATGCAGTCGACATGCGTGGAAAATGGGCTTTATTAGGGCGTTATGTCTTATCTGTATTAAGTGGTGATGTGGATACTTTAACGCTGACCTTGATTCAGATGAGTAAAGATCAAAAAGAAAATTTGGCTCGTTATGCCGAGATCAGAGCTGCTTTAGCAGAAACGCTTGAGAAAAAAGACGTGACACCTTTAGGTAAGGATTTTTTAATCAAGCTATACCAAGAAGGTCAGGATGGTTTGCGTCAAAGAACGCAGACTGCACTTCACTTAATGACCAATACGTATCAGTTGGATATGACGATTAAGAGTGATTATTTACACCTGTCTCGCTCTTTGTTTGCCATGGTAGGTACTTATAATAATCTGTATAAGAATATTTCAGGTTGGACGATGACTAGAGATCTGGTTTCAGATTTGGCTCTTTTTCCGTTGCGTTATACTTTTAATCGTATTACTCGCCCAAACATTCCTTTAGACGCTGTGCAGGAAGCAGACTTTCAAACGCACTCGCAGCTGGATCATACAACTGAAGCCGCTTCAGTTCAGCCAAATATCGAACAAAATTAATTCAGCCCGCTTTATTTTCCTAAAGTATTTAATGCTAATTTGAGGAAATTAATGCGGCTATTAAACAATGAGTAAAATGTCTATATGAGCATCCCTGATCTTCTTGTTTGTCTTTATGAGGACGAGCACCTTTATGCCATTCATAAACCAGCCGGTATTAGCTTTCATTGTACTGATGATGAGCAGGGTATTGTACGCAGGGTGAAAGGCCACTTTGCAGAGGAACAACTATATCCGGTTCATCGTCTTGATAAGATGACATCTGGCATTATGATCTTTGCCAGAAGCTCCGAGGCAAATATAGCGCTTTCTAAAATGTTCGCCGCTAAATGCATCGAAAAATATTATTTGGCCATTTCACCTTCTAAGCCAGTTAAAAAACAAGGTTCTATTATAGGGGATATGGAGAAAGCGCGAAGAGGTAGTTATAAGCTCTCCCGAGAAAAGAAAAACCCTGCTATTACACGATTTTTCACTAAATCGTTTATTAATCAAGCTGGGCAAGGTCTATGGTTTTTTGTCTTAAAGCCTGAAACAGGTAAAACTCACCAGTTAAGAGTCGCGCTTAAGTCAATCGGTAGTGCGGTCTTGGGTGATGAGCGATATGGGCAGGCAGGCAGTGAAGGTGACAGCATTGACCGAGGTTACCTACATGCCTATAAAATGCGCTTTGATCTGTTTGGAAAGCGCTACGAATTGCTCAGTGAACATTTCAATGGGCAGTATATTGAATTCTCGACGCTGAATGACACAGCCGAAATTGCACCCATGCTACAACCCGAAAAACTCTCATGGGCAAAGGGCGCATTTTTATTATCTACAAGCGCTTAAGCTTTCATTAACGGCCAATGCTTTAACTATCGGCCAAGAACAAGGCCTTCTCTTCTCTTATCTGCTGCACCCAGCATTCCTTGTGGTGTAAATAGAACGCCATGAAGGCCTGAATTAAGGCCTTTCTTTGTCACCTGATAACCCATATCTGAGAATGCCTGTATGTGTTTGGTTGCAGATGTGCGAGCTTCTAGTTCCATTTTACCAAAACGATTGATGATATGTGGAAGGTCAAAGGCTTTTTGAATCGGCATTTCCCAGTCCAATATCGCTATAAGGGCGTTTGCAACATAGGGAATAATACTTGAGCCGCCAGGTGAACCTAGTGCGAGATAGGGCTTCTTATCTTTTAATACAATGGTCGGAGCCATTGACGAGCGTGGCCTTTTACTCGGTTCTACTCGATTGGCGATAAACTTTCCGTTCTGTTTAGATTTGAATGAAAAGTCTGTTAGTTCATTATTTAATAGAAAGCCTTTCACCATTAAACGTGAGCCAAATCCATTTTCTATCGTACTGGTCATTGAAACAATATTACCTGCTTTATCAACAATAACGAAGTGACTAGTAGACGCCTGTTCAGGCGACCTGCCAAGACTGAATTGTTTGGCCAGATGGTGATCGGGAGTGCCTGCTTTAATCTTTTCTAAGGCTTTACCTGCTTTAATGAGTGCTGCGCGTTGTTTTAAGTACTCAGGTGCGAGTAGGCCCTTCGGTAGTTGTACATAATCTGGGTCAGCAATATATAAGCCTCTATCAGCAAAAGACAAACGTGATGCTTCGGCGATAAGTTGCCAGGTCTCGGCTTTATCGGGTGAACGATTGGCTAAATTGAAGTTAGATAATATGCCTAGGGTTTGATTAACTGTTATGGCGCCAGAACTTGGCGGCCCCATGCCACAAATTTCAAACTGTCGATATAATGAGCAGCTTGGCTTACGTTCCTTTATCATGTACTGATGAAAGTCGACTTGGCTTAAATAACCCGGATTACTTGCGCTTTGAACCTTGCTTACGATTGCTTGGCTAATCTCACTTTGATAAAAGTAATCACCGCCATGTTTTGATAACAGTGAAAGTGTATTTGCATATTCAGGGTTTCTGAGTGTTTCACCACCAAGTAGAGCCTGACCTTTAGGGAAGAAGTATTTAGAGCTGGTTTTATCGCTCGTCAGCCTGGTCTCGTCATTTTTGATGGCATTTGCTAATCGAGGGCTAACGATAAAGCCTTGGTTTGCCAGGGCAATCGCGGGTGAAAGTAATTCTGACCAAAGTTTACTACCATGCGTTTTATGGATTTCCCAAAGCAGCTTGACTGTGCCAGGTGTACCTACTGAGCGCCCCCCGACAACCGCATCGAAAAACTGCATGGGCGTAGAGTCTTTAGTCATGAATAAGTCATCTGGCGCTTTAATCGGAGCCGTTTCTCTACCGTCATAGGTGCTAATGCTTTGCTCTTTCGCATCATAATAAACAAGAAATGCCCCGCCACCTAAACCAGAAGATTGGGGTTCGACTAAACCTAAAACTGTTTGGATCGCCACCATGGCGTCTATGGCATTTCCGCCATTATTTAGCACGTCATAAGCTGTTTGGCTGGCAAGCGGGTTAGCTGAGCTAACAATGAACTGTTTTGCCGGTTTGGTCGTACCAATTGTATTAAGAGTATTCAGTTGGAGGGACTTTGTGTGGTTTCCCGCATTTATTGAATCGCCTGACTCTGGCGCGTATTCATCAGTGGTTTGCTGAGCGTTGGCGGGGTCGGCTAAAATTAAGCTAAGAAAAAGTAAAATATAGGATTTCATCATTTTATTTGAACGTCCGCTTTTAGACTTAAAAAGTCTTTAATCTTTGTTTAATTCTGGCAAATCGACAAATAAATTCAGCGCTTCAGGATTGGCTAAAGCTTCTTTATTCGTCACCGCTTTTCCGTGAACAATATCTCTGACAGCCAACTCTACTATTTTGCCACTTAAAGTGCGCGGAATATCTTTAACTTGGATTATTTTACTGGGTACGTGTCGTGGTGTGGTGTTTTGTCTGATGCTTTGTTTTATTTCAGTCATTAAGCTCTCATCAAGCTTTAGGCCTTGTTGCAAGCGAACAAATAAAATGACACGTACATCATCTTGCCATTCCTGGCCTATCGCAATAGATTCGAATACAGCATCAACTTTTTCGACCTGACGATAAATCTCGGCGGTACCTATGCGCACACCACCTGGATTTAATACAGCGTCAGAGCGGCCATGAATGATCACGCCTGTTTGAGCTGGCTGCTCATCATTAATAGGGTGTACTTTTAACTCTCCGTAGTCACCATGCGCCCAGACATCGGGGAAGCGAGCAAAATAGGCAGAGTGATATTTTTCCCCATTGTCATCTCCCCAGAATCCAGTTGGCATAGAGGGAAAAGTTTGTCTACAAACTAACTCACCTTTACCTGTGCTTAATACGTCACCTGAGTCGTTTGCAAATTGCACATCCATGCCTAAACCAATGCACTGAAGTTCACCCTGATAAACCGGTAAAATAGGGCAGCCTAAAGCAAAGCAAGAAATGATATCTGTACCGCCAGAAATACTGGATACGCACACATCCTGCTTAATGGATTTATATATATAATCAAAGCTCTCATGGCTTAAGGGTGAACCTGTAGAAAGGAAGGTCTTAATCGATGCTAAAGAATGGCTCTTGATGGGGTTTAAATTGAACTTCTCACAGGCCGCATAATATTTGGCACTGGCACCGAGTACATCTATTTCTTCTTCATCTGCAAGATCAAATAAAATACTTTGTTGTGGATGAAAAGGCGAGCCATCGAAAAGTACGACACTGGCACCTAATGCTAAACCGGAAACCAGCCAGTTCCACATCATCCAGCCACAGGTCGTATAGTAAAAGAGTTTTGTACCCGCCTTAACGTCGGTATGAAGTGCTAACTCTTTTATATGTTGTATTAAAGTACCGCCAACACTATGCACGATACATTTGGGTTTACCCGTCGTACCAGATGAATACATGATATATAAGGGGTCATCAAACGCCATTTGTGTAAACGTCAATTCAGGCGTACTGTCTGAAAATAAAGTATCCCACGAGGTATGGTTTTCAGACATATCAAGGTGTTTGTCTGATGGATTCAAATAGGGGGTGATGACGGTACTTTTAAGGTTTTTTAAACTTGCTTCGATCTCTTTGATTCGATCTAAAGAATGAATGCATTTACCGGCATAATAATATCCGTCAGTTGCAAACAAGACTTTTGGGCGTGTTTGGGCAAAGCGATCTACGACGCCGTTTACCCCAAAGTCAGGCGAACAAGAGGTCCAGATTGCGCCTAAACTGGTCGTTGCCAGCATCGCAATAATGGCATGCTGACTATTCGGTAGAAACCCTGCGACACAGTCACCCTTTTGAATACCGAGGGACTTCAGATAATGTGCAACATGCGCCACTTTTTCTCTTAGTTGCGAATAAGTTAGTGTCTCTCTTCGCTGGTGTTCGCCGCGCTCAATAATTGCCAGTGCGCTATTGGAATTATTTTGTTTGTTCTCAGGTGCTAGGTTTTCAGGTGTTAGGTCCTCGGGCATTAAGTTCGTAGGAAACAAGAGATTTTCAGCGAAATTTAAAGTGGCATTCGGAAACCATTTCGCACCCGGCATGAGCTGAGCATCTTTAAGAATGCTATTGCCCATTTGCCCTGTTACTTTAAAAAATGCCCATACCGAGTTCCAGAACGCTTCTTTATCACTAATTGACCACTGATGAAGTTGATCATAGTTGCTGAACTCAATATTATATTCCTTGTTCAGGAAAGACATAAAAGCGCTTAGTTCACTATCAGAGATACGCTCTGCCGAAGGTTTCCATAGACATTTATTCATTATCGTATCCTGAGTGTAGTAAAAAACTGAGACTATTTAGAGAGCGCATTAGCGACTTTTGACTGGTTGTCTCGACCTAATATATGGCAAATTTTCTGACCTGCTTGAATGAGTTTGTTCAGATCAATGCCTGTACTCATTCCTGCACCTTGAAGCATGTATACAAGGTCTTCAGTTGCAGCGTTGCCAGAGGCTCCTTTTGCGTAAGGGCAGCCTCCAAGTCCTGCAACAGAGGTGTCAAATGTTCTATAACCCAATTCTAATGCTACATATTGATTGGCTAAGGCCTGACCATAGGTATCATGAAAGTGCAGGGCGAGTTGCTCTGTACTAAAAGAGTTCTTCATATTACTGAGTAATGACCGGGCCTCATGCGCAGTGCCCACTCCAATGGTGTCCCCTAGTGATACTTCATAGCAGCCAAGTTCAATCAGTTTCTGCGTGACTTCAATAACTTTTGATTGTGCTATTTTGCCTTCATAGGGGCAGCCTAGTATGCAGGATACATAAGCGCGCACTTTTATGTTCTGAGACTTAGCTTGCTCAATTAAAGGAATAAAACGCTGAATGCTTTCATCAATTGAGCAGTTTATATTTTTCTGAGTAAAGGCTTCAGAGGCGGCTGTGAAAATGGCCACTTGATCAGTACTCGCTGACATAGCGGCTTCATAACCTTTAAGGTTAGGTGTTAGAGCTGAGTAGGTGACGTTTGGTAGGCGCTGGATTTGAGAGAATACTTGATGACTGTTGGCCATTTGTGGCACCCATTTGGGTGATACAAAGCTACCGCATTCGATCAGTTTTAAACCAGCTTCTGCCAGGTCCTCAATCAGTGTAATTTTATCTGCAAGTGACACGATAGTTTTTTCATTTTGAAGGCCATCTCTTGGGCCGACTTCAAAAATGTTAACGTGATCGCTTATATGCTTCATACTCTTACTCACTCAAGTCTGACTTTGTTACGTTTAGCCAGTTTGGTGGGCGTTTTTCGAAAAACGCACCGAGCCCTTCTTGGCCTTCTTCCGATACCCGCAGATCAGCAATTAACTGGCAGGTCATTTCAGTTAATTCGTCACTTACTATGGCGATATCTTTAACTAACTTTTTAGCGGCTTTACTCGCGCTTGGGCCTGTGTGAAGTATGCGTTGTAGCGTTATTTCAACTTGCTCATCAAGCTTTTCTACTGGCACGATATCATGAATAAGTTGGTAATCTTTTGCCGCCTGAGCATTAAATACCTCAGCTGTGAGAAATAGTTTTCGGCATTGCCTTGCGCCTATAGCGTTAACAACAAAAGGGCCAATAGTGGCGGGTGCTAAGCCGAGTTTAACTTCACTGAGGCAAAACCGTGCCTTGTCAGAGGCAATCGCAATATCACAACAGGCAATCAAACCAATTGCACCGCCATAAGCTGCACCTTGAACACGGACTATAGTGGGAATGGTTAAGTCATCTAGCTCGGTCATTAAACTTGCTAGCTTTCGAGCATCTTCAAGGTTTTCTTGGTGGTTTAATTGCGCCATGCGTTTCATCCACGCTAGATCGGCGCCCGCACAAAAATGTTTACCCTCGGCTTTTAAAATTAGGGCGCGAACCTCGTTGGAGGCTTTTACCGTTGCTATATGCCCTCGTAACTCTGAAATGATAGCGTCATCGAAAGCATTATGTTTTTCAACATTGCTCAATGTAATGGTCGCGACATTATTTTCTAAGGAAAAGTTTGTAGCTTTTGATTCGGTGCTCATATGATTTCTCTTAAAGGTTTCCGGCTATCTAAGCTACATTCGGAACACGCCGAATTTCGTGTCTTCAATAGGCGTGTTGAGTGAGGCTGAAATAGCTAAACCCAGTACATTTCGCGTATCGGAGGGCGCGATAATTCCGTCATCCCATAGTCTTGCCGTTGCATAATAAGGGTGAGCCTGACGCTCAAATTGATCAATGATAGGTTGCTTCAGGTTTTGCTCATCTTCATCCGTCCAAGCTAGGCCTTTCTTTTTCATACTGTCTTTTTTTACTTGCGCCATCACGCCTGCAGCTTGTTCACCACCCATCACTGAAATCCTGGCATTTGGCCACATCCATAAAAATCTAGGGTGATAAGCGCGGCCGCACATACCATAGTTCCCTGCACCAAAACTGCCGCCAATGATAATGGTGAATTTTGGAACTTTTGCACACGCGACGGCGTTTACCATTTTTGCACCGTGTTTTGCAATTCCACCTTCTTCGAAAGCTTTACCGACCATAAAACCGGTCACGTTTTGTAGAAATATTAAGGGTATCTTTCGCTGACAGCACAATGAAATAAAGTGAGCGCCTTTTTGTGCTGACTCTGAAAACAATATGCCGTTGTTAGCGATGATGCCAACAGGGTAGCCGAATATGTGGGCAAAACCGCAAACTAAAGTTTCACCAAAATACTGTTTGAACTCTGCAAAATCAGAATCATCTACTATGCGGGCGATCACTTCACGCACATCATAAGGTGTTTTGAGGTCGCTTGGGACAACACCGGCAAGCTCAGAAATGGGGTATTTAGGTTCTTTCGGTATTTTGCGTGACATTTGCTCGGGCTTAACCCAATTTAAATTCGCCACGCACTGGCGGGCAATACTTAGAGCATGCGCTTCATCATTAGCATAATGGTCAGCAACGCCTGAAATTTTGCAATGTACGTCAGCGCCACCTAGGTCTTCCGCACTGACTTCTTCTCCGGTAGCAGCTTTCACTAATGGAGGGCCAGCAAGAAATATCGTGCTGTGATTTCTGACCATGATGCTTTCATCCGCCATGGCGGGTACATAAGCGCCTCCTGCGGTGCATAAGCCTAAAACAACAGCAATTTGCGGAATACCTTTGGCAGACATGTTTGCTTGACGGTAGAAAATATTGCCGAAGTCATCTTCGTCTGGAAAAACTTCATCCTGGTTACCCAGATTAGCACCACCTGAATCGACTAAATAAACGCAAGGAAGGTGGTTTTCTTCTGCAATAGTCAGTGCGCGTAAATGCTTTTTGACGGATAAAGGGTAGTAGGTGCCACCTTTGACTGTGGAGTCATTCGCCACAATCATGCACTCTATACCGTTTATCTGGCCGATGCCCGTAATGGCACCCGCGGCTGGCACTACATCGTCATAAACTTTATAAGCGGCGAGTTGAGATAACTCAAGAAAAGGGGAGCCTGGGTCAATAAGCCGCGAGATGCGTTCTCGAGGTAGTAGTTTGCCTTTAGCTTGATGCCGCTTGGCAATCTCTTCGTTGCAATTGAGGGTATTCCCTTTTAACTTTGAGTGAAGGTCAGTCACGAGCGCATCCATTGCAGAAGAACGTTTGATGAATTCTTCAGAATGCGTATTTATATTGCTTTGAATTTGCGTCATGACTTTTCCTTATAAACCCTTATTGTTTTCTACTGTTTATTTACTGCTACCGTTTTTACTACTGCCGTTATTTATTATTGAGGTTCTTTATTGCACTTGTTGTTAGCTATTTCCACTACCTAACGGTCTGCAGAAGCCGCTTAGCGTGTTTCCATAAATAGCTCACGGCCAATCAGCATGCGTCTTATTTCAGATGTACCCGCGCCAATTTCATATAGTTTGGCATCACGTAACAACCTTCCCGCAGGAAATTCATTGACATAGCCATTTCCGCCTAATATTTGAATCGCATCAAGTGCCATTTTAGTGGCCGCCTCAGCGCAATATAAAATAACGCCAGCTGCATCTTTTCTGGTTGATTCACCTCGGTCACAAGATTGAGCAACAGAGTATAAGTAAGCGCGACAGGCGTTTAACGTTGTGTACATATCGGCTACCTTGCCTTGAATTAACTGAAATTCGCCGATTGACTGATTAAATTGCTTTCGCTCATGAATGTAAGGAACAATCAAATCCATGCAGGCTTGCATGATACCTACAGGGCCTGCTGACAAGACAACGCGTTCATAATCCAAGCCGCTCATCAATACTTTTACACCCGCGTTCTCTTGGCCAAGAATGTTTTCAGCAGGGACTTTAACGTTATCAAATACCAACTCGCAGGTATTAGAGCCACGCATACCTAATTTATCCAGTTTAGGGGAGCGGCTAAAGCCTTCATAATCCCGCTCGACAATAAAGGCAGTGATTCCGTGAGGGCCTTTTTCAGGCTCGGTTTTGGCATAAATGACATAAGTGTGTGCATCGGGACCATTGGTGATCCACATTTTGGTGCCATTGAGAATGTAATGGTCACCATTTTTCTCTGCACGTAACTTCATACTGACCACATCACTTCCGGCATTTGCTTCGCTCATCGCAAGTGCACCAATATGTTCACCCGATACTAATTTTGGCAAATATTTCTTATGTTGCTCTTCTGTACCATTTCTAAATATTTGGTTCACACAAAGGTTAGAGTGCGCACCATAGCTCAGTGCGATTGATGCACTGCCTCTACTTATTTCTTCCATCGCAATAGTGTGAGCCAGATAGCCCATATTAGTCCCGCCAAGCTCTTCTGAGACGGTCATGCCTAATAGACCCATGTTGCCAAGTTTTGGCCATAACGCGTTCGGGAATTCGTTGTCTGAATCTGTTTTTGCAGCAATAGGGCTAATTTCTTTAGCCGTAAAATTAGCTACTTGCTGCCTTAACATGTCGATTAGTTCGCCATGATTGAAATTTAGTGATGAATACATAGTTTGTGTACCTCAATAAGCTATTTTTGTTTTGAATCCTTTGTCTTGCTTTTAATTTCGTACAAAGGCTAAATTTAAAGTGTGTTAGCGTTTTTTATCGTTTATTAAGAGTGTCGTTTGTTAAGCGTATTTATTGTCGATAGTTGAAATGGCATCTCTACAGCGGATTTCAGCTTCATCTAACTCATGTTGCATGAATTTAATGTCTTCAAGCTGTTGCTGAAGGCATAAGCGTCGTTCAGCAATTTTTTCTTGAAATCGACTTAACTGTTTTCTGTTCTTGGTATCAGGTTCATAAAGAGTAATAAGTTCTTTGGATTCGGCTAAAGAGAAACCTAATCGCTTTCCACGTAGAATGAGCTTTAAATGGACTCGGTCCTGTTCATTGTATATGCGTGTTTGGCCCTTGCGGGTAGGGTGCAGTAATTGTTCTGCTTCATAAAACCGAATCGTTCGCGTTGTAATGTCGAATTCTTTGGCCAGCTCACTGATTGAGTACAATGTATTCATATGTGTCGTCATAATTCATTTTTTAGAATAGTACAACTTTATTACGTTGACGTAAACGTCAATTTTCTTTGAGGTAAGTTTGTTTCTATATTAAAAATATTATTGATAGAGATGAACATTACAGGGGGAAGTTTATTTCATTAAACGATGTTGACGGGTTAAAAGGTCTTGCCAGTTTTTGAGTTTATCTGAATCGCCAATGCGTTTACCTTCTTGGCCACGTAACTTAGACAACCATAGGCCTTCACCGTTGAAGCTATAAACTGGCACTAAGTCTGGGCGTTCAGAAGCAATCTTTATGTCATTAATAAGGTTGTCTAAAATCAAGGGTACGGCATCTGGTGTCGGGTAGTAAGCTAGTACCATATGGGCTTGGTTGAGCTTGACTGCCTTTACATAGGTTATTTTCATTTTTTCTTCAGCAATACCCATTTCGCGTAATGTGAAATATTTAGCGATGGAATAATCTTCACAGTCACCACCATTTGTGGCCAGAAGCTCTAGAGGTGTTGCCCAGTAATCTTCTTTTCCCCAATGTTCTTGGTCAGAAATAAAGTCAGCTCGGTTAAAAAAACGATTGACTAATTTTAGTTTATGCTCTGGTTTGAGGGCTCGTTTTAAATTAGCAATTTTTTCCCATTGTTGTACGCGTTCGACGGCAGGTTTGCCAAAGCGTTTTTCTATAAACGTGAGAATTTCATTGTTAAGTTCGAGTGAAATGGCGCTATAGCTAAGCAAACAAAGTAGTAGTATTTTTACTGGGGTGCTAGAGGGTCGAAGGCGCGATAATAAACTTATCAACTAACTATGGCCTGTTTTTAAGCATTCTGCTTCTTAGTTTGCTTAAGCGTTCTTTAATGCTTTGCGTTCTAGCTGGGTTGATAGGTTGGCCTGTAGGACGGTTTGAAGGTACTTTACCGGAGGCTGAGGAAGTATTTTCATTATATTGATTTGTTTCAGGTATATCGTCTTTGTGAGTTTCTATGCCAATAGGGCGAGTTTCAATAAACACCAGGTTTTCTAGTCGACCAGAACGTTCAATGACTACTCTGTCAGAAAATACATCTTTGAGGGTTGCGCCACCAGGTAATTCATCATTTATTTTATAATTGATGGTTTCTTTGTTTGGGCCTTGGATGAGAGCGCTAGCCTGCTTTTTATTGGTGCTTGCTAGTACGCCTGTCAATGTTAGTTTTAACGTGGTTTTAGGCAGGTTTTTGGCTACGGGTGCTGCTTTTTTAGGTTTTGAGTTGGTATTACCAAATAATTGGAATGCTGCAATGTTCTGTGTTTTTTTATTCTGTGCTTTGGGGGCGGCGGTAATTTGAGTGTATTTGTTTGCCGAAACCGCTTTAGTCTCTAGCATGACTTGCTGATAAAACGGCATGAGTTGCCAATACATCGCACCGGCTAAGGCAAGACATAAGAGAATTGAAACCAGCAAAGGCAGACGTGCTAATAGCATGGCAACTTACCTGAAAAACGTATTTGAAAAATACCTGATAGAACTTACCAGATTATATACTTTTGGAATAAACGCAATTTTAACATAGTGTTTTTCTTTCTTTCCCGGTTCAAGTTCAAAGCTTATTGATATAAGTCCGGTTTATTTATTTTATCAATATCTATTAAAAATAGGCGAAATAAGAAATTTTACTATAAATATTTGAATTACGTACGAATACTGGGGCTTGGTCGTTTATCTTCTTCTTACGATGTTTTAATGTGTTCTTCTATTGTTTCATTATCTTTAGGCCTAACTTTAGGCCTAAAATAGCGACAGTGAAATTTAGGTTCTACAATAAGAAGAGTGAGTGATCTTAACGATGTTGTTTGTTAAGTCATATAATTAGATTATCAACTAGTCATTCCATTTATATACCCTCCTAAGGAGTTAACGTGTCTGAAGTAACTACAAATGCAGAACTTGATCAACCTTCGGTAGGTGAGGAAGGTATTGCTGATGGATCACTTGAAAGTAAGCAAGACGCAAACGTGACTTCTGAGTCTATTATGTTACCTATAGAACGTTTACCTTTTACTTTTGCGAAAAAACAAGGCGTGGTACTCGTTAAAGAAGGGGAGCAATATAAATTGCTGTATCGCCCGGGTTTGAGTCCGCAAGCTTTTTCAGAAGTAAACCGTTTAACCTTTGGTCAAGTTGCTTTTTCCCAGATAGATGAGGCTGAATTTGATGCTGCTTTAGATCTTGCTTATCAAAATGACTCTGCTGAAGCTATGCAAATGGTAGAAGGTCTTGGGGATGACATGGACTTGGCTAGCCTGGCTAATTCAGTTCCAGAAACAGAAGACTTGTTGGAACAAGAAGATGATGCGCCCATCATCAGGCTGATTAATGCAATTTTAACTGAAGCGGTTAAAACGAATGCCTCTGATGTTCATATTGAAACTTTTGAAAAGCAGTTAATCGTTCGATTCAGGGTAGATGGTGTTTTACGAGAAATTGTTAAACCAAAACGAGCCTTAGCACCACTGTTAGTGTCACGTATCAAAGTAATGGCTAAGCTTGATATCGCTGAAAAAAGAGTACCTCAAGATGGCCGAATTTCATTAAGGGTAGGGGGAAGAGAAATTGATATTCGTGTGTCGACCATGCCTTCTGCTAACGGTGAACGTATCGTATTGCGTTTGTTAGATAAAAATGCGGGTCGTTTATCGTTATCCCATATGGGAACGTCGGAGCGGGATTTAAATGTTTTAAAAGATATTTTAGTACGTCCACATGGGATCTTACTGGTAACAGGGCCTACCGGCTCGGGTAAAACAACAACGCTTTATTCTGGTCTTTCACATATTAATGACCGAAGTCGTAATATCTTAACGGTTGAAGATCCTATCGAATACAATTTGCCCGGTATTGGTCAAACTCAGGTTAATACAAAAGTTGATATGACTTTTGCTCGTGGTTTGAGGGCTATATTGCGTCAAGATCCTGATGTGGTGATGATTGGTGAAATTCGTGATATAGAGACTGCTGAGATTGCTGTTCAAGCAAGTTTGACTGGTCACTTGGTATTATCAACTTTGCATACAAACAGCGCGGTAGGCTCAATTACTCGTATGATGGATATGGGAGTTGAACCATTTCTGATTAGTTCAAGTTTAGTTGGGATTGTTGCGCAACGCCTGGTGCGTGTTTTATGCACAAATTGTAGAGAACCCTATACGCCAGATAAGTCTGAATGTGAATTTTTGCACATTAGTGGAGATGACGAAGAAACTATCTACAAGTCAAAAGGTTGTCCGGAATGTAATCATTTGGGTTATCGTGGTCGTTTAGGTATTTATGAAGTCGTACAGGTCGACGAGCATATGCGTGAGCTAATTCATAATCGAGCAGGTGAGCTTGAGCTGGAAGAGTATGCTCGAACATGTGGTCCGAGTATCCATGAAGATGGTATTGCGAAAGTACTGGCTGGCGTGACCACTATTGAAGAAGTTTTACGTGTCACCCATAAAGGGTAACTAGGGAAGTATCATGGCAGCATTTGAATATAAAGCGCTAGACTCGAAAGGTAAGCAAAAAAAAGGGGTTATCGAGGCAGATAGTGCTCGGCAAGTACGTCAGCAGTTAAGAGACAAGGGTCTTGCGCCAATAGCCGTAGAGCAAAGTAATGAAAAACAGAGTTCGAGTAATGTCTTTGCCCCTAAGCGACGACTTAGTGTTAAAGAGCTTGCGCTATTAACAAGACAAATTGCAACCTTAATACAGTCGGGTATACCGATAGAAGAGACACTCAGTGCTGTTGCAAGTCAAAGTGAGAAAACAAACGTTAGAAGTATGCTGTTAGCGGTCAGAGCTAAGGTGCTTGAAGGTTACACGCTAGCCGATAGTCTGGCGGAGTTTCCAGCTGCTTTTCCTCACTTGTATCGTTCTACGGTCGCAGCTGGTGAGCATGCAGGTCATCTGGATTTAGTTTTGAATCGCCTTGCTGATTATACTGAAGCGCGACAGCAGGCGCGACAGAAAATACAGTTGGCAGCGATTTATCCCATTATTCTATGTTTCGTGGCTTTGTCAATTGTCGTCTTTTTATTAACTTACGTGGTACCTGATATCATTGAGGTCTTTGTAAATAATGGACAGGAATTGCCACCATTAACCCAGGGCTTGTTAGCTGTTAGTGGCTTTTTGGGGGATTGGGGCTTTGCAATTTTGGTTTTATTTATCGCACTGAGTAGCGCATTTAAGTTTGGTTTAAAGAAAGAAGCCTTTCGTTTTGCCTTTCATAAGCGTTTGTTGAGTACGCCTTTTATAAAGAAAATATCCAGAGGTTCAAATACCTCGCAGTTTGCGAGTACATTAAGTATTTTGAATAGCAGTGGTGTGCCCTTGGTTGAAGCAATGCGCATCGCTTCGTCAGTATTAACAAATGACTGTTTAAGGGCGTCGCTTGTCGAAGCCTCTGTTAAAGTGAGTGAAGGGGGTAATTTACATCAATCTCTTGACCAAACAGGCTATTTTCCGCCGATGATGATTCACATGATCGCCAGTGGTGAGTCAAGTGGTGAGTTAGATCAAATGCTTGAGCGAACTGCTACTCAGCAAGAAAGTGATTTACAGGGATTAATTGAAACAATTGTTGGGCTGTTCGAGCCGATTATGCTGTTGTTTATGGGCGGGGTTGTTTTGGTGATCGTGTTGGCCATTATGTTACCAATTTTAAATATGAGTAACTTAGTCTCTTAGAGCTAGGGCTGCTTATTAAGCACTATAAATAACCGCTTTATGTTAGAAATAAATATCACTATCAAAATATAAGGATTAAAAATGAATAAGTATGTAAATAAACAGTCGGGTTTCACCTTGATAGAAATCATGGTCGTTATGGTGATACTGGGGCTTTTGGTTGCCGTTGTCGCACCTAATATTCTTGGGCGAGGTGAGGAAGCAAGAATCGGTGTCGCTAAAACGCAAATACGTAATGTGGGTAACGCTTTAGATCTTTATAAACTTGATAACTTTAATTACCCAAGTACTGAGCAAGGTCTTGAAGCCTTGGTTAATGAGCCTTCAGGTTCGCCTGAAGCAAAAAACTGGAGTAAAGAAGGTTACTTGCCAAATGTGCCGGTAGACCCTTGGAAAAATGAATACCAGTATGTTAGCCCTGGTTCAGAAGGGCCTTATGATCTGTATTCTTTTGGCCCTGATGGGCGTGAAGGCGGTGCAGATGGCGGTGAAGATATCAGTAACCATGATTTGAATTAAAGATAAATGAGCAAGTTACATAATGCTAATTGTCTAAAGTGTTTTCGTCAGCACAAAGGCAAAGACATGAATAGTTCAGTCAAGGTAAGCGGTTTTACTTTGATTGAATTGTTGGTGGTTTTAGTGTTGTTAGGTTTGATTTCTGGTATCGCGTTGACCACTGTCGGTGGGGGGAATCAAGCGCGTGAACTCAATAATGAAGTTAACCGCCTGCATGCTGTTTTACGTATTGCTGCTGAAGAAGCGATTTTTAGTAACGAAGAAATTGGCGTTGTGATTGAGGATGATCTCTACGAATTTTTGGTCTACGATTGGGATAAGAAAGTATGGATGAGCTCAGAGAAACACGCGTTAAGACCTTATTCCTTACCTGAATGGGTAGCGATAGACTTTCAGCGAGAAGGAAAAAAACGCGAAATTTTAGGTAGTCAAAAACAAGAGAATTATGTCACTGACTCAGAATTTGCAGGTGGTTCAGAGCTTTCTCAAGTCGATCTATTTGAAGGCTCTGGGGAAAAGTCTAATAAGAAACCTAATTTTATGTTGCTCTCAAGTGGCGAAGTGACAGGCTTTATTATTGGCATGCAAATTAAAGATGACCACGATAGCAGGCTCGAGATTAAGACCGATGAGCGTGGTGAAATTATTCTACCTTCACAACAACGTGATGAGTTTTGAGTATGAAACATCGAGCAAAGACCTTACCTAGACTTAAGTTTAAAAATCAAAAACTCAAAGGTTTCACTTTGTTAGAGGTGATGGTTGCCTTAGTGTTTTTCTCGCTGATTGGCATGGTACTACAGCAGGTCACAGCTTCATCCGTTAATCAATATATGGCGGTCAGGCATAAAATGTTTGCATCATGGATAGCTGAAAATAAAATGGCCGAAATTCGCTTGTCAAAATCACTACCCGCTGCACGTGAACATAAAGAAGAATTGAATTTTGCCAATGAAGAATGGCAACTTATCTCAAAGGTAAAAGCAACTGAAAATCCGGATATTAACAGAGTTGATATCGATGTCCTTCATATAGATACAGAAACAAATGAGAGATCAAAAAAGCTAACACTCACCGGCTTTGTGGGGCGATATTAGTGCTTGAACATAACTTTCAATACAAGGTTCGAAATTACGCTCAAAACGACAGTCAATCTGGTTTTACTTTACTGGAAGTGCTTATCGCAATTGGCATTACTGCCATGATTGGCTTGGGTTCCTCGCAGATATTGACTAGTGCGATACGAACCAGTGATGCGACCCAAAGTCGACTTGAAGAACTTAATGCCTTACAAAAAACCATGCTAATCATATCGCGTGATTTTCAACAGCTTGCACCACGCTCAATACGTGATGAATATGGCGATTATCAGAATGCCTTCAGTACCCAGTCTGACTTTTATAGTTTGGAATTCAGTCGTGTTGGCTGGCGTAACCCAATGGAAGATACACGCTCCACAATTCAGCGTGTGGCTTATGAGTTAGATCAGGATAAACTCATCAGACATTACTGGTCAGTGTTAGATCGCTCTCATGATAGTGACTCTGTCTCTCGTACCTTAATAGAAGGGGTAGAAGATATGAGTTTTCGTTTCAGAAATGAAAGTGGTGGATGGTTAGACGCATGGCCTCCTGAGTCCTCTAACTCTGGTACGGGGGCTGCACCCGTTGACCCCCGATTCGCTGTTAATCAAATTCCAACGGCAATTGAAATTACCATGAACTTCAAGCAATTTGGAAGCATTACCCGCTTATTTGATTTGGTGACTTACTTGCCCGGGCAGAAATTTCCAAGCAGTACAACAAATTAACCGCCTCCTTAATCGGTAATGAACTAATGAATGGCAATAGAACTGAGTTACAGCTTTTTCAAATGTCACTCTTGAAAAAGCAACAAGGCGTCGCTTTGATGATGGTTATTTTTATCTTTGCCCTCGTGTCTATTCTTTCCGTGGGAATGTATAACCGTCAAAGCTTGTTTGTGCAAACGGCAGGTAATGTACTGGCCCAAACACAAGCTAATCAGTATGCCTTAGCCTCTGAAATCTATGGGCGTTGGTGGCTCAAAGGCGATTGGGATGCTGATAAGAAAGATAGTAAGTTCGTGGATGATCTTGAACTTATGGAAAACTCGACTGTATTGCCTTTTGATAATGCCTTTATAGAGGCCCAATTTAATGATTTGCAGGGTAAGCTAAACTTGAATGATTTGCTTGAGGTAGGTGGCGTAAAGGTTAATGCGACCATGAAGCAGCGTTTTATAAACCTATTCAAAGTATTGGATATACAATCTATCAAAGTGGAGATGTTGACTGACTGGATAGATGAAAATCAAACGCCTGATGATCTCGATGGCGTTGAAGATGGCGAGTACTTATCTTTGGATCCGCCTTATGCAACAGCAGGTCAGGCATTTAGGCATATCAGCGAACTTCGATTGCTTCTCAATATTTCACCAAGAGACTATGAAAAATTATTGCCGCATGTCAGTGTATTACCGCAAGGTTTTGGAAATATAAATGTTAATACCGCTACATCAGAAGTATTACAGAGCTTAAGTGATAAAATGACTAAGTCCCAAGCAGAAAGTTTGATTGAAACTAGAGCTAATGCAGCATGGGAAAGTGTAGAAAGTTTTCAGGCTGACCCTGTTGCGAAATCAGGCATTACTGATTTTAAATACCTGGGTGTTAGATCTGATTTTTTCGAGATTGCGACTAAAATTACATTGTCAGATAGAAAGGCGACACTTGTATCGGTTGTTTATCGTGATACCGCTGATGGTAAAATGCAGGTTATCTCAAGGGATCAGGGGCAGAAAAGCCCGATCAGCAAAGAGCCAAAGCAAATATAATATTTGATTTAGTTAGCGCTTAGTTTAAGTTTAGTTAGCACATCTTAAAAAAGATGGCTAAACAGTTTATTTAGAATGGATTATCACAAATTGGATAATAGAAATGCCTAATACCTTATTTATTAGACCTTGCCAGGTTTATCAAACACAAGATGCAATGTATGAATGGGCTTTATATGACATAGCTGGCGTGCAACTCAAATATGGTAAGCAGGCAGGTCTGGATTTAATAGATCAGACTCTCATGCAGAATGGTATTGATAATATAGAAACTATAGGTTTTTGGCCTGCTAATGCAGTGCTTACGAGTAAGGTTACTTTGCCAGGTAAGCAGGCTCGCTTTATTCAACAAGCTTTACCCTTTGCTGTAGAGGAGCAAATTGCACAGGATATAGAGCAGGTACATTTGGCTTTAGGGGGTAAGTCTAAAGCATCGGAGTATTCAGTTGTAAGTGTTGATAGAGCTCTATTTAAATCTTTCTTTGAAGCACTGGGGTCTGAAGATGTCGATTTTCCCTTAAAGGCTATTCATCTGGATGCAGATGCCTTACCTCTTACGAATCAAGCGTTAACCTTATGTATTTCTGAAAAAACAATTCTTGTTAAAGGCAGAGATGAACGCTCTATTTCGCTTTTACATTCAAACTTGGTTCCCTATCTGGATAGCTTATTTCTTGAACCTGCTAATGACTCAGAAGAAGAGGTGGGTGATCGTCTCTCTAGTGAAGATGCTTTTAGTATTAAGATTTATATTGAGTTGGAGCAAGTCGATCAGGCAAACATGCTCATCGCGCAGATAGAACAGTATCCTGGTGTTGTTGTTGAAACTGAGCAAATATCTATGTCTCAGTTTGAGTTATTGTGTGAAAGTTATTTTAGACAAAATCAAACGCCTATAAATTTATGCCAATATGACTTTCAAGTGAGTACTCAGTCAAATGGTACTTGGCAAAAATGGCGAGCAGTTGCTTTAATTGCTGGGTTGGGTTTTTTACTTCAGTTAGGCGTTTTCATAGGTCAGGGTGCCTATTTAGAAAAACAGGCTGACAGTATTGGGCAGCAGGCTTTAGCAAGCTACAAAAAAATTGTACCTAATTCAAATAGGGTGACGGTTGCAAAGTTAGCTAGAATTATTAAAGGTAAGCTAAACCAGAAAGATACTACGTCAAATACAGATCTTGGTTTTTTAAATTTATTAGGTGAAGCAGGCTATCAGTTTAAAAATAATAAATATAATGCTCAATTATCATTCAATAGTATTAATTTCAATGCGCAGCGCGGCGAATTGATCATGGAAATGCAAGCCCAATCTTTTGAACAGCTTGAAAGCTTTAAGACAGCAATAGATAGCGCAGGTTTAAAAGCTAAAATTAGCTCTGCCGTTCAGGAGAAAGACTACTTTCGAGGTCGAATTAGTGTGAGTGGCGTCTGATTTCGTAGTTAATTTAAAGCTTATAGAAATAGAATAAGCCTGAATTGAAGGCATTATGAAGTAAGGTTCACTGATTTATATTTAGCCTTATTCGTTTTAAAAAAAAGGTAAAAAATATGTTCCAAGGTTTACTGCAGCATCCCACGTTACTTGCTTATCGCAAGCAATATGAAATGCTTCCTACGCGTGACCGGCTTGCGCTAAAGGTTTTGGCTTTGGCTTTAAGCCTTGTAGTTTTGTACTTTGCAGCTTGGCAGCCCGCTTTTCAATATAAAAAAAATGCCGAAATCAATCTGGCTGAAAAACAAAAGCTACTTGAATTGGTCGAAAGTAACCGAAATATATTGGCGAGTTTGAATGCAAAAAATGGGGCGAATAGCGCAAAATCAAACCTTGATAGTCAGCAGCTTGTATCAGCTGTGACGAATCTAGCCAAGCAAAAAGGCGTGGTATTGAAACGCTTTGAGCCAAGTGGTGAGCGGAAACTTAAAGTATGGGTTGATGATGCTTCTTTCGACAAAGTAATGATTTGGCTGAGTACGTTAAACAAAAAACTAAATGTAAAAGTTGAGCAAATTTCTGTTGAAAAAGATGATGCGGTTGGGCAGGTAAGTGCACGTTTGACCTTATCTACGTAAATTCATATTTTTTCATCACATTCGTTTATCTAAAAATAATGAGATCATAATGACAGTAATCACAGATGAGACTGTAGCGCGAGTGGTAAGGCTAGAGTCTGGTGCATTTACAGAAGCTAAAGCAATTTTATACCGCGCATATAAGAATGAGCCAACTTTTAAATATTTATTTGAGTCTGAGCGGCCAGGTTATGATCAGAGAATTAGGGCGACAATTCGAGAGTTACTTAATTTACATTTCTCGAGCCAACAGGACGTAATTGGCCTGGCCTTAGATAACCACCTTATTGCAGTTGCTCTGGTCGGAAGTCCTAATATTCGCTTAAGCTTAACGACTCAACTGAACTGGCGAATGCGCATGATGCTAACGGCGGGTATGGATTGTACTTGGCGTTATATTGATTATCACAAGCAGATTCACAAATGCTTGCCTGCAGATCTTCATCACGAGTTACCCTTATTAGGTGTTGATACAAAATATCGGAATATGGGCTATGGCAAGCAGCTAATGCTGGCCATTGAAAGTATTTGTGCAGAAAACCCCCGCTCATCTGGAATTGCTTTGGATACTGGAAATACACGGTATTTGGGCTTTTATAAGCGCTTAGGTTACGAAACTGTTGGTTCAATTAAGTTTGGAGATATGACAGAAAGCGTACTTTTTAAGAAATGTTAAACCTGATTCATTCACCTATAACTATCATAGGATTTTTTAAGACATGACAGCCTCTGACTCTTCTCTTGATACGTCTTCAAACTCTTCTTTGGACCCATCTTCAAAACCAGCTTTTGAGTACGACCTCTTTGTTATTGGCGCCGGTTCTGGCGGGGTTCGATTAGCAAGAATGTCTGCCTCAATGGGAGCAAAGGTTGCGATAGCAGAGGATCTTTATCTCGGAGGTACCTGTGTCAATGTTGGTTGTGTGCCTAAAAAGCTATTTGTGTATGCATCTCATGTCGCAGAAGACTTAGAGGATGGGGCTGGCTTTGGTTGGTCATTAGCCTCTGGCGCACCTAAGGATAACCTACAATTCAACTGGCAAACTTTATTAGAGAATAAAAATACTGAGATAGAGCGGTTAAACGGTATTTATGACAATTTATTGGCCAGCTCTGGTGCAGAGTTATTAAATGGCCGAGCCAGATTTATAAATGAGCATGCGGTTGAGGTTAATGGCCGAGAATACACTGCTGAGCGTATTGTGATTGCGACCGGTAGTTGGCCTTATGTGCCTGATATTATCGGGCAGCAGCATGCTATTACTTCGAATGAATTATTTTATCTGGAGTCTTTGCCGAAAACTGCAATTGTAGTCGGTGGTGGCTATATCGCCGTTGAAATGGCCGGTATTCTAAATGGCTTAGGTGTGGATACGACGCTGGTATATCGTGGTGATCTATTTCTAAGAGGTTTTGATGAAGAGGTCCGGCTGTTTATAAAAGAAGAAATAAGCAAAAAAGGCGTCACTCTCAATTTTGGCGATAATATCAAGAGTATTGAAAAGCTAGATGATAGTGCCTTAAAGGTATGTTTTGAGTCTGATAGGGAAATAAGTACCGGTTTGGTTTTATACGCTACAGGGCGTGCTCCACATACTCAGGATTTAGGTTTGGAAAATACATCGGTGTCTTTAAATAAAAAAGGAGAAATTGAAGTTGATGAATTTTTTAATACTAATGTATCTTCTATTTATGCTTTGGGTGATGTCACCGGTGGTATGCAGTTAACACCTATTGCACTAGAAGAGGGGATGTATTTGGCGAATCACTTTTTCTCAGAAATTCAGCCTGAAAAAATCGATTATTCGAATATCGCGACAGCCGTTTTCTGTCAGCCAAATATCGCAACGGTAGGTTTAACAGAGGCTGAAGCTCTTGAAAAGTATGAGAATATTGAGGTGTTTGTTTCTAGTTTTAAAGCAATGAAACATACACTTTCTGGTCGCGATGAACGCAGCTTTATGAAACTTGTTGTAGATAAAAAATCTGATAAAGTTATAGGTGTTCACATGGTTGGTCCTGATGCAGGTGAAATTATCCAGGGTATCGCTATTGCAATGAAGGCAGGGGCGACTAAAAAAATGTTTGATCAAACAATTGGCGTGCACCCAACGGCAGCAGAAGAGTTTGTTACGATGAGACAGGCTAGATCATAAGAAGGCAAAGTGATTGCATCTTTTTTGAAAAAAAATCAGTATACTCCTGCCTAAATCTATACTTAACCCTTGGATTATGGGCTTTTTCTTGTGTGATGTTTATTCAATGAATAAATGTAGAAGAAAACTGCTCTCAAGTGTTAAATTATAAATCCCGTAAAATATAAGTGAAATTAGGAGTAAGTTTTGAGTTCGGTCGAGTCACAGCAGCGCGTACTATCGGGTATGAGGCCTACAGGTAAACTTCATTTAGGCCATTATCATGGTGTATTAAAAAACTGGGTTGAACTCCAACACGATTATGAATGCTTCTTTTTCGTGGCTGACTGGCATGCTTTGACAACGCATTATGAAGACCCATTCATGATTGAGCAAAGTGTTTGGGATATGGTTATTGACTGGTTGGCGGCAGGTATTAATCCAGGTTCCGCGACCATGTTTCTTCAATCGATGGTGCCTGAACATGCCGAACTTCATTTATTGCTTTCGATGGTGACACCTTTAGGCTGGCTTGAACGTGTGCCAACATATAAAGATCAGCAAGAAAAGCTAAAAGAGAAAGATCTCGCCACTTATGGTTTTCTAGGGTATCCCTTATTGCAGAGCGCAGATATTCTTGTTTACCGAGCTGGATTCGTACCTGTCGGCGCAGATCAGGTGGCTCATGTTGAATTGACAAGAGAAATAGCGCGACGTTTTAATCATCTATATGGCAAAGATCCTGGTTTTGAAGAGCAGGCGGAAGCCGCTATCAAAAAAATGGGTAAGAAAAACGCTAAACTCTATCGTTCCTTATTGAAACGTTATCAAGAGCAGGGTGATGATGAAGCCTTGGAAATCTCTCGAGCATTAATAAAGGATCAGCAAAATATATCTCTAGGTGACAGAGAGCGCTTATTTGGGTTTATTGAAGGAGGAGGTAAAGTAATCTTACCTGAACCTCAGCCTTTATTGACTTCCGCATCAAAAATGCCTGGTTTAGACGGACAAAAAATGTCTAAGTCATATGGCAATACTATTGGTTTGCGTGAAGAGCCGACTGTTGTAGATCAAAAAATTCGTACTATGCAAACTGATCCCCAGCGTGTTCGTTTATCAGATCCAGGAGATCCTGAAAAGTGCCCAGTATGGAAACTTCACGAAGTGTATTCTGATGAAAGCACAAAAAGCTGGGTCATAGAAGGTTGTAAAAGTGCCGGAATTGGGTGCTTGGAATGTAAGAAACCACTTATAGAAAAAGTATTGGAGGAGCAGCGACCTATTCGAGAGCGTGCTCGTCAATATGAAGAAAACCCTGAACTAGTTCGTAGCATCTTATCTGAAGGCGCAGAAAAAGCCCGCGATGCTGCTAAACTTACGCTTGAAGAAGTGCGTAAAGTCATGGGACTTTCATTTGGGCGCTAGTTATTAGTCAATAAACCATTCAAAACTTATGACAGCAATTCAACAAGAACTCCCTTTTGCCATTGTCGAAGGGAAGGCAATAACTGATGTACCTCAGGATTTATACATTCCTCCTGATGCGCTTTCTATCATGTTAGATGCTTTTGAGGGGCCTTTAGATTTACTCTTGTATTTGATTCGGCGACAGAATATGGATATTTTGTCGATTGATGTCAGTGAAATAGCTCGCCAATATATTGAATATATTCAATTAGCCAAAACAATGAAATTTGAACTGGCAGCAGAATATCTTCTTATGGCAGCTATGTTGGCTGAAATTAAATCAAGAATGTTACTTCCCAAAATACATCATGATGATGACGAAGAAGAAGACCCTCGTGCTGAACTGATTCGCCGCTTGCAGCAATATGAGCGTTTTAAGTCCGCTGCGGAGGATCTAGACGAACTACCTCGGGTTGATCGCGAAATTATTCCTGTAAATGCACATGCTGAAGATTGCGAGCAATCAAAAGTACATCCTAATGTGTCTATGAATGAATTACTTAATGCATTGAATGATGTATTGCAGCGTTCAGATATGTTTGTAAGTCATCAGGTAGAAAAAGAACGCCTTTCTACGCGTGAGCGAATGTCAATGATTCTGGCATTAGTGAGTGCAGATTACTTTGTTTCTTTTTATAGTCTTTTTACGCCGGAAGAGGGTCGTGATGGTGTTGTTGTTACATTTCTGGCAATTATGGAGTTAGTTAAAGAGCAGCTCTTAGACTTTGTTCAGGCAGAAGAGTTAGGTCCTATTCATGTTAAAGCTCGGGTTTCATAATGACTGAAGAAACATTGAATGAGAAATTTGAATTAAATGATGGCTCTGCTTCAGCTTTTGGCATAAATGATCAAGTAAAGAAGAAGCTCAAGCCAATTATTGAAGCGCTTATTTTTTCTTCCAGGAAGCCGCTATCAATAGATAATATTAAAGATGCCTTGGAGCTTGATTTTATGCCTTCCAGAATTCTACTAAAAGATATTATTAGCGGCCTTGTTCTTGATTATCAGGATAAAGGTATAGAGCTCGTAGAGCATGCAGGAAACTATCGCTTCCAAACGCGTTCAGAATATAGTGAATGGGTGCAAAGGTTGTGGGAAGAAAGGCCGCAAAAATATTCTCGTGCTTTATTAGAGACCCTTGCCTTAATTGCCTATCGGCAGCCCATTACTCGAGGTGATATTGAAGAGGTCAGGGGGGTGGTAGTCAGTTCGACAATTATGAAAACTCTGCTTGAACGACACTGGGTTAAAGTTATTGGGCATCGAGAAGTGCCAGGTCGCCCTGCTATTTATGCTACGACCAAACATTTTTTGGCTCACTTTAACCTTAAAGCATTAGAAGAGTTGCCTACTTTAGCTGAAATCCGCGATATTGATTTAATATCTAAAGAGGTCAATGCTCAGCTGGAGTTAGTCGACACTGAAAGTGAGGCTTTTGAGTCCGATCAGTAATAGCGTTTCTTAGAGCTCTTTTGCTAGCTTATTTAAATATGTCTGTTAAGTTGGCGACCTTCGTAATGCTTTCTAAATACTCCTCATCTACTAAAGAGTCGTGAACAATTCCTCCGCCTCCCCAGCAATGCAACTTATCATTTGAATGTATAATACTCCGGATAAGTATGTTGCTGTCAAAATTACCATTGCCGTTCAAATAGAAAATTGAGCCGCAATAAGCAGAACGACCAGAGCTTTCAAGCTCATTAATTATTTCCATCGCTCTTTTTTTAGGTGCGCCAGTGATAGAGCCCCCGGGAAAGCATGAGAAAAATGCCTCGAGTTCATTTATATCGTCTTTTAGCCTTCCCTTAATATGGCTTACCAGGTGGTGTACATTTTTATAGGTTTCAAGCTCAAAGAGTTTGGTAACCTTAATGCTCCCTATTTCACAAAACTTGCTTAAATCATTTCTAAGCAAGTCAACAATCATTAAGTTTTCAGCTTTATTCTTGAGGCTTTGGCTAAGTAGTAGGGCATTCGCGTCATTATTTGTATTTTCGATTGTGCCTTTTATTGGCTTGGTTTGAACTTCACCGTCTGAAATACCAATAAACTGTTCAGGAGAAAAGCTCAGAAGGCTGGAGTGTTTAGTGAATGACATAAAAGCAGAATAAGGCGTATCAACTTTTTCTCTTAAATTGAAATAAAGAGGCAGGGCGGCGTGTTTGAACTGTGTTTCGAAGCGTTGAGCAAGGTTAACTTGATAGCAATCTCCTTCTACTATATAGCGCTTTACCTGATCAAAAGATTTTTTATAATCTTGAAAGGTGAGTGTTTTGATCCAGTTGAGCTTTTCTAGTGCGTTAGCTTGTAAGAAAACATTAGAGTAGGCTGAATTGTTTTCAATTAGTTTTAGTATTTTTGAGCGTAAGTATGCTGGGCATCTTGGTGAGAATGTTAAGTATCCCTGTTTTTTCTGTTTGTCGTAAACATAAGACCAAGTATATTCGCCTATAAATAAAGATGGTAGATCAACCTGATCAAAGTTTTGTGTGTTATCTATTGTTTGCTGAGCTCCATATTCAAAGCTTACAAAACCAATTAATCCACACACAAAAGGTAAATTAAGAAAATTATTGGGTATGCTTTGTGGTGAATAGTTATGTTTGTCAGTGAGGTGTTTCCATTCGTCTCCTGGATGTGGCTTAAAGTGTTCTATATTTCGTTTTTTTTGCTCAGCTTGGTGTATAAATAGAGGGGCGGCGCTAATAATATCGAAGCGGCCTTTTGTTTTATCAACCCCGCTATCTAAATAAACGGAATTTTGGAAGGTATTTAATAGCAGAAAGCGTTGATTGGAGTTTAAAATTAAGCACTTTTGTAGCCATTGAGTTGTATTTTTAGTTTGATTTCTTTGGGAAGTGGATTCAGTATTCTTCATTAAGTTATCACAACATTAAATTCTTAGAGAATGTCGGTGGACATTTGATTGAGTTCAAGATAATTTTACCCTTACATAACAATATTTAACAATTGGAGTTCTTTATGATTTGTATTAAACGCTGTGTTTTCATTCCGGCGATACTATCTTTGATGCTTATTGGTTTTGCTCAGGCAGAAGATAGAAGCATAAGTGAAGCTGAAAAAATGGCCTCGGCACCCGGAGGTGGCAATAAAGCCAACCTGGAAACACTTAAGCGTGCAAAGCTTACTGAAGAAGAAGCCATTAAGCAGCTTAAATATATGATGGTTTTAGGTTGGGCAAGAATGGAAGAGCAATTACGTGAAGAGGGTACTTTTGCGCCATTTGGTTTTACCCTAATGCCTGATGGTGAATTTAAAGCGGTCATTCTTAATTCGGAGGGTGTTCGTCTTAATCCTGGCTTTACGCTGGATGCAGTAACACAAAATCTTAAGGCTATTGCTGAAACCCGCTCTGTTTGGGCGGTAGGTATTATGTATATTCATGTTAAAGAGAAGAGTGATGGTACTTATGATCAGCGAATTCAGGTGATGACTGAGCATATAGCGGGGTGGGCACGGCATTGGTCTTATCCATTCAAAACTATAGATGGTGACGTTAAATTAGGTGCGCCGACAGAAATGGCAACAAAGCCGGTTTACTTTTCTAAGAAGTAAGTGATTCAGTCAAACTATTGGCCCCATTATTTAAGATGGGGCCAATTATGGTGTTATGTTAATCCGCACCTTCTTTAATACGAGTCTTCTTTAATAAGTATCCTTCTTTCTAAGTACCTTTTATATGTATATGACTTTATTTACTTAGTCATCTTCTCATGTCCGGTTATATAGCTATTTTAAAGGGGTCTTGCTCTATTGAAGCAGTTTATTATTTTTTAAAGAGTCTTGTTTCAAGCTTGAAATGTGAAGTACTGTAAAAAAGACTTACATTTCGGCTTTAAAGTTAGCTGAGGTAACTTTTTGTTAAGAGCGTCACGGAAAAATGAAAGTAAAGCTCATATGATGATCTCACTAACGGGCAAGCAGCTTGTTATAAAAAATTATAAAACACGTTGATGTAAAGAGTCATAAGACCGCTGAAGCGTAACCTAAACCTTAGGAGAGTAATATGAAAGGCCTGAAGAAAATAGCATTAATTTCTGCAATCGCTGCAGCATCTGCTGGTGCACAAGCTGAGCTAAAAGCACTAGACGATTCAGCAATGGGTGAGTTAACTGGTCAAGCTGGTTTA
>Ga0209290_1000301_pt1 | contig 41565 bp, 41 predicted proteins | sample EN1Hudsemesocosm_2_FD_184632 | JGI IMG/M metagenome (GOLD analysis project Ga0209290, IMG submission 184632) | Methane-oxidizing microbial communities from mesocosms in the Hudson Canyon - EN10B Hudson Canyon (SPAdes) (version 2) | ecosystem: Environmental > Aquatic > Marine > Cold seeps... | reverse complement strand
ACATCGGCACCTTCCAGCTTTTCACCAGACTTAAAGGTACGTTCCCAAACACGACCGGTTTTAAGGTTGCGTAGTTTTACACGGCTAAAAGCCTGACCCTTACCGGGCTTAACCAATTCATTTTCAAGAATGGAACATGGGTCCCCTTCCAACATGACCTTAAGGCCAGATTTAAACTCGTTGGTTGAATAATTTGCCATGAATAACACCAAATTTGGGATGACTAAAAAATAGGTTAGCAATGATACCCCAGAACGACATAATTATGCACAGTTCAAAGCAAACAAGCAGTTGGCAGCAGCAGCTGGCCGATGTGGTGACCAGTGCCGAACAGCTGGCACAGGTATTGGAATTACCGGCCGCCTATTTACAGGCAGCGCAACAAGCCAGCCAGGATTTTGCCATTCGTGTGCCCAGGGCTTTCCTTGAACGCATAAAAAAAGGCGATGTGAACGACCCTTTATTTCGCCAAATTTGGCCCCTGGCCCAGGAAAATGCTCAACCACCAGCAGGCTTCCTGCTAGACCCTTTGGGAGAAGCCAGCAGTAACAAGACCCCTGGCATCATTCACAAATACCATGGCCGAGTATTGTTAGTCACCAATGGCAGCTGTGCGGTGCATTGCCGTTATTGTTTTCGCCGCCACTTTCCCTATGGCGACAATGCCCTTAGCAGCCAGCAATGGCTGGAAGCATTAGACTACATACAACAGCGCCCCGAGATTAACGAAGTGATCTTAAGCGGCGGCGACCCACTCACCAATAACGATAAACGCCTGTTTGGTTTGATAAAAGCCATTGGCGAAATTCCTCATGTGACCCGCTTGCGTATCCATACCCGCTTGCCTATTGTGATCCCGGCACGCATCACCGATGAACTGGTGGATAACCTAACCAAAAGCCGCCTTAAGATAGTGGTGGTGGTACACAGCAATCATGCCAACGAAATTGACGGTGAGGTGGCCGCCTGCCTCAAAAAATTATATTTGGCGGGCATACACGTTTTAAACCAGGCAGTACTGCTTAAAGACATTAACGATGACCTTCCAAGCCAGGTGAATTTAAGCGAAGCTTTATTCGACTGCCACGTGCTACCCTACTACCTGCACTTACTTGATCCGGTAGTGGGCGCTCACCATTTTGAGGTTAAACTAGTAGAAGCACAGAATTTAATGCTGGCTTTGCAGGGGCATTTACCTGGCTTTTTGGTGCCTAAGTTGGTGAGGGAAGTGGACGGGCGCCCCTCAAAAACGACAATTGATACGCCAATCACGCCAATATCCAACCTTTAAGGTGAATAATACGTAATTTAGTTGGCGAACCCTGTCGTTCCTTATTATTATTTAACAACAAGCACTTATGGACAAGTGAACGTCGGCACCAGACAAAACTTAGCCCTATTATAATTTGTATAAAGGAAGGGCTAACTTGCTGGCTGAATTAGATGAGAGAACAAGCATGGAAGTGCAAAAGTCCCCAATTCGCATATCCGTTCCGGAAATTAAACTGCAGAAACTGTCGTTTTGTGATGGCAGCCTCAGTGACTTTGAAGGTTGGGCCAAAAAGCTGCCCATGGCCAATGTGGGTGTGGCCGCCAAAATGTTGTTTCAAGCCACTCGCGAACTCAATGCCACCGCCATCAGTGCCACCTCTCGTTACAAGATGCTGGAAATTATTCGCAGCCAAACCTATGTAATTTGTGAATCTTTGGGCAAACGCTTCCTAAAACAGTCCGTCATGCTCACCGACAACGACATGAAAATTGTCAGCCTGGCCCAGACGCTACAAAATCAACTGGCCAGTGGATATAAGCGCATCATAGTGGATGAACTGGCCAAGCCCTCTAAAAAGGGCGAGGTGAAGTTACTCACTTTTGCCCTTCACAGAGCCATCATGGATCTTAGCCAAACCATATTGCGTGCCCTGCAGTTGTACAGTAACCCGCCCAAAAATGCCTGGCTGGAACTGCATCAAATGTTCGCCTTGGCCGAGACCAAGGGCATCCACCAGTATCCGGTAAAAGACAGCCGCGCCAAATACATTGCCAGCTCCTCCATCCAGGATGTTTATACACGAGCGCTATTATTGGGCTGCAGCAAACCCAATCAATTGCGCCAAGTGGATTTGGCTAACCTTTATGCGGCCACCGAACTGTGGAGCGGCTTGGTTAAAATCTGCAAAGGCTCCGACATCAGTGCATTATTTTTGTTTGCCCAGCACAAGGATTTCCCTCCTGTGTATCGCACGTTGTTAAAAACCTCCACCACCAGTGTTGGTCGCGCCTTATCCCCCACTGCCTTGATCAGTGCCCTGCAAAAGCATTTGGACAAAGACAGCAGCGACGTCACTGTGCCCGGCAATATTAATGAGACGGTGCTTAATCATCTAATGCATGCCTGGGGCGCCATGGTAGAGCGCAGCTTCCGTCGCACCCAAAACAGTGGCGAAATTCAAATTGGCATCGGCCTGCTGGCCAGTCACTATTTTAGTGCCAACGAATTTAGCCTGCCGTTTTTATTAAAACAATGGAACGCCGAAGAGCCGCAAGGCAAACCCCAGGTGCCCTCTACGGATGTGTGGGATCAAAGCTTTGATGCCGGCAGCCAGTTTGGCGCCGAGTCGGAAAACATAGAGTTTGATAGCATCGCCTTCATCAGCTCTCATGCCCAGGATACTGAAGACACTGGCCCCAAGGCCAAACAACTGAGCGCACAAATATTCAATACCAGCCCAGGTGGCTACGGCATCACCCTAGACAATCCACCCAATAGCGTGCAAACCGGTGAGCTGGTAGTAATTAAAGAGGCCAGAATGAACAACTGGTCCCTGGGGTGCATCCGCTGGATTCGCACCCAAAGAAATCAGGCCACCCAATTGGGCATAGAATTGTTAGCCCCCAAGGTTGAGGCGGTGGCGGTGCGCATGCTCAACAAAACCGGTGAAAACGGCGATTATTTACGAGGCATATGGCTGCCAGCCTTACCCGCCGCCGGCCAGGAAGAAACCCTGATATTACCCACCATGCCATTTAAAGTGGGCTGCAAAGCGCAGTTGCTGGACGATAAACATTGCCAACGTATTCAGCTGTTAAAACGAGTGAATACCTCCCGCAGCTTTGTGCAGTATTCATTTCAGTCCCTCACTCAGGTGTTAAGCAGCAGTACCAGCAAGGACGATTCCGGTGACGAGTTTGCTTCCATTTGGGACAAACTATAGGCAGGTAGGCGCCTTGAATTGTTCCCCTGCAGAAAAAGACTAAATAAAAGTATATATCTATAACTTTTTGCGAACATATAGTCTAAACCGTGACACTTTACCTTATGGTGCATGATTCAATTCGCTATACTGCGGCAACTTTTTATTTTGACTTTTGGTACCACTTTTATTTATGCAGGCTAAAGAAGCGATTCGACTGCTGATTTGTTCACCCTCACAGCACGAAGCCGAGACCCTCACCAGCCTATTACGTAATGCTGGTCACCCCACTCGCGCTCATTTGATTCAAGACATGGACACCCTTAAAGGCAAGCTCAATGAGCAAGTCTGGGACGTTTGTCTGTGTGCGTTGGAAATGCCTGAATTAACCGGCAAACAAGTACTGAACGAAATTCATCGCCAGGGTAAAGATATACCCACTATTTATGTTCACGACGAAGTGGACAGCATCATCGCCGAAAAAGTGATTAAATCCGGTGCCGTAGATCTGGTACCCAGTGGCGAATACAATCATCTGCTGCAGGTGGTATTGCGTGAAATTACCAACCTTAAGCTGCGCCGAGAACTGCGAGAAGCAGAAGCGCTACTGCGCGAAGCCGAGAAACGCTGCCAGGTATTGCTGGAAAGTGCTCAGGACGCCATCGCCTATGTGGAAGATGGCATGCACCTGTTTGTGAACGACAGTTACGCTAACCTGTTTGGTTATGACGACACCGACGATTTACTGACCATGCCGCTCATGGACATGATTAGCACTTCGGATCAGGGCCGCTTTAAAATATTCCTCAAAGACTTTAATTCCGGTAAAACCCGTAGCGGTGAATTTGAGTGCAAGATGCTCAACGTGGCCGACACCGAAGTGGATACCCGTATTTTGTTTGCTCAGGCTACTTACGAAGAAGAGCCCTGCATGCAGCTAATAATTCGCAGCAATTCAGGCAATGCCGAATTAGAGAGCAAGCTCAAACAAATTAGCTCTCAAGATTTGTTAACCGGTTTATACAACAAGCAGTATTTTAACGAGCAACTGGCCGACAGTGTGGATAAAGCCGTCATCAGCGGCAGTAAAGGTGCTGTGGCTTATGTGAACATCGACAGCTTTGGCCAATGCAAGACCGATGTGGGTATTGAAGGGGCCGACTTGGTGATCTGTGATGTAGCCCATTTAATTCGCAGCAAGTGTCGCGAAGAAGATTTGGTGGCCCGCGTGGGGGAAGACATTTACGGCATCCTGTTACACGACAGCAACCCGGAACAAGCTCACGGTTTTGCCGAACATATTCGTTCATCCATACAAGAACATTTAGTGGCGGTGGATCAACGTACCATCCAGATTACCGTGAGTGTGGGCATCGCTTTAATTAACGAAAGCTCGCGCAGCCCCAAAGAAGTCTTGCAACACGCCCACGAAGCCAGTTATTACGTGCGCAAGTTAGACGGCAAAGAAAAGGGTAACGGCGTCTATTTGTACAACCCATCGGAACTGGCCACCACCGACGGCGCGCGCCTCACCGCCAGGATTGAAAACGCCATCAAGGACAATACGCTTAAGCTGTTGTTCCAGCCGGTAATCAATCTGCGTGATGAAAGTGGCGAGCATTATGAAACCCTATTACGCCTAGTAGATGCCGACGGCAGCGATGTGTCGCCGCAAGAATTTTTGGCTGACATTGATACCAACCTCAAACGTAAACTGGACCGCTGGGTGATCTTAAATACCGTGAAGCGTCTGGCACAACAGCGGGCCCAAGGGCATGATACTCGCTTGTTTATTAACCTCACCAATGAAACCCTCATTGATGATAGCGTGCTGCCCTGGTTACAAAAACTACTCACCGCCAGCAAGCTGCCCAGCAAGAGTTTAATCTTTCAGTTCACCGAAGCCGATTGCATTAACCATCTAATGCAAGCCAAAGCCATGACCCAGTCTTTAAATAAACTGGGTTGCATGGTGGCCATTAATCGCTTTGGTTCGGCCATAGACCCTTTCAAAGTATTTGAACACTTGCACGTGGACTTCGTGAAGGTGGATGGCTCATTCACTCAAGAACTGGAAAGCGAAAAAGGCATGGCCAGCTTGAAGGAACTGTTAGCCGGCATAGGTGAACACAACAAAGCATCCATCGTACCGTTTGTGGAAAATGCCAACATCGTGGCCCAATTATGGACCAGTGGCGTGAGTTTCATTCAGGGTTATTATCTACGGGGACCTGCCACCAGCATGGATTACACGTTTAGTGACGACTGATGTGACTGGTTAGTGATCGTCCACAAAAAAACCGGCTGATGCCGGTTTTTTTGTGGGTGATATTTACTAGTTCATCCGTGAACGTCTACGCTCCTTGCCATCCTTGGCAGCGCGACATTAGTTCATCCGTGAACGTCATCCCGGTCACGAATACCTAGTAGATAGAGCACACCGTCCAAACCCAGTGTAGAAATAGCTTGTTCGGCGTTTTCACGCACTAACGGCTTGGCGCGGAAAGCAATGCCTAGACCGGCCTTACTTAACATCGGTAAGTCGTTGGCACCGTCGCCCACGGCAATGGTTTGCTGCAGAGAAATGCTTTCACTGTCGGCGATTTCTTGCAGTAAAAAGGCCTTACGCTCACCGTTAACTATGGTGCCGGTTACATTGCCGGTTACCTTGCCATCAACAATTTCAAGCTCGTTGGCGTGCACATAATCTATGCCCAGTTTCTTTTGCAGGAAACGACCAAAATATTGAAAACCACCGGAAAGAATGGCGGTTTTGTAACCCAACTTTTTAAGGGTACTTACCAGGCGTTCAGCCCCTTCCGTGATGGGCAGGCGCTGTGCCACGGCTTCTAATACTGATTCGTCTAGGCCTTTTAACAAGGCCACACGGCGAATGAAGCTCTCGTTAAAATCGATCTCACCGCGCATGGCGCTTTCGGTAATGGCGATAACTTCGTCACCTACACCTGCTTCCTTGGCCAGCTCATCAATCACTTCGGCTTCAATGAGGGTGCTGTCCATATCAAATGCCACTAACCGGCGATTACGACGAAACGGGGAGTCTTGCTGCATGGCAATATCCACCCCCAGTTCGCTGGAAACGGTTAAAAATTCGGCTCGCAAGGCACCCTGATCTACAGTGCCACGCACCGAGAATTCCACACACGCCTTGCTAAATTCATTACTGGCTTCATCTTCCAACGCCACTCGGCCAGACAGGCGGGAGATATTGTCTATGTTTAGCTCATAATCGGCCACGATGCGGGTCACTCGTGACAAGTGCTCGGCGGTGAGTTTGCGGGCCAGCAAAGTAATGATGTGCCGAGGTTTGCCCTGGGCCGAAACCCAGTGATTGTAATTCTCGGTGGAAACCGGCGTGAAACTCACCGCCATGCCCATCTCGTAACCACAAAACAATACGTCTTTAAGGGCGGGAGCAGACTCGATGCTGCTGGGTATTTCAGCCAGTATGCCCAGTGAAAGGTTATCGTGTATCTCAGCCTGACCTATGTCCAGAATACTCACGTTGTACTTGGCGAGGATACTGGTAATTTTGGCGGTTACACCCGGCTTGTCTTCACCGTTAACCTTGATCAATACAACTTCTTTCACGGACACCTCAGGTTTTGTTACATATTAGCCAGTTAAATCTATGCAATAAAATTAAAGGGTGTTTACTTGTGCTTGCATGATGGCCACAGATTCGCGCAACTCATCAATAAGGTCTTCGGTTTCGTGGTAAGACAAGGCACGCACACGATCTCGGCCCATGAAGAACAAACCCTTGTCCATTTCAGCCAATTTTTCAGTTAAAACTTTCTTAGCGTCGCTCATGAGGTCACCCAGCTTATTATTTAAGTAAAAAGGAAGTAAATTTATGGAGCCATGATAAACCATTTCTGCGTGACCAACACCCATAAATGCGCTCGAGCGCATAGGTTCTGGCGGATATTTCCGTTATGATCTAGTGATTACCAATTAATACTTTCAGTAGTACGCCATGACATTAAAACAACAAAATTGGCCGTTTCGATACCGGGTTTTATTTTTCAGCTTAACCTTAAGTTTGCTGGCCATACTCATTATTGCCCTGCCCATTGCCCACACGGCCGTGCAGCAACTGGAGCAACAGGCCAGCCAATTGCGCAATACCCTTAGCAAGCAGGCCAGTTTACAGGCATCTAATGCCATTTTTAGCCAAGACTCCCTGAGCCTAAATGTCATTTTATCCACCCTAGTAGAACACCCACATATCGCCTACGCCGCCGTTTATAGCCTTAACAATGAGGTCATTGCCGAGCAAGGGCAGGCCATTAAGACGCAAAGTAACCCCATGAGCATTCAGTATCAGGATGAGATCATTGCCTTACTGGAAGTGCGCCTCGATGAACACCAGCTGCAAGCGGCCATCTACCGTATTTATGGATTATTAGGCATATTAAGCCTGTTGTTCAGCATCATTTGCGGGGTGGCAGGTTGGTGGCTGGGCAAATCGCTGGGGCGTAAACTGCACACCAGTCAGCAAGATATAGAAGGGCTCATGGGCGACGCTCAACCCGTCACCCGTCACTCATGGGGTGAATTGTCACAGCTAAGCGAGGCCCTGCATCAGCATCAGCAACAACAACAGGCCAAGCAAGCCATGCAATTGGCCTTAAGCCAATTCATGACCCCCAACGTGAATGACAATGCCAGCCTAAACTATGACAAACCTGTGCTGCCCGACAGTTATGCCCACGCCGCCATTTTGTTTATCGACTTTGTGGACTTGGCCGGGGCTCAAGACAAGATGCCCCCTCAGGATTTGGCCGCGTTGCTAAACCAGTATTATTTCTTCATTCACCAGGCAGCGCGTCTGTACAACGGCAGTGTGGATAAATACCTGGGGGACGGGGTGATGGTGTTATTTGGCATCCCCCAACAAGATGAAAAAGACTGCTTTCACGGGGTGTGCACGGCGCTGTTATTAATTGGCTTACTTAAACAGTTCAATAAATCCCGCCGAGACAATCAACTGCCCACCATCGAATTTCAACTGGGGCTGCATACTGGGTCAGTACTGGCGGGCACCTTTGGTGATCAGGATTCTCTCACCTATACCACGGTAGGGGATGCCATTCATGTGGCGGCGCGCCTGTGTCGTAAGGGGCAGGAAAACCGCCTATTACTCAGCAAGCAGGTGATTGATGAGGGGCAGTTGGGTGGCCAGCTCATTATCAGCAAACATCAAAGTATTTTGGGCAGCCTGCCTGAGCAAAGCATTGATACTTATTGGGTGGATAACCTAACCCCCAATTATCAGGCCCTCATTGAGCGACAAATTCAGCACATAAGTGCGCTGCCCACTAACGAAACCAGCTAACCCCTAAGAGGTTAGTCGCGCACAGGGGCACTCGGCAATTGCCCCTTACACACCTATCAAGCTACCTCCCTGTGGCAATCGTACGAGGCCAGCCTCTGGCCGACCTCTCCTAGCCTGCCCGTAGCCGACTTTTCTTTGCCCCCCTAACTTGATACCCATCAAAGCTTTACCTTCTTTTACACTCATCGCCTTTTGCCCAGACACACCCTATGCTAGGATGATAATCATTATCAATTGAATGGCGTCAACCCTAATCATGCGTACCCTAATTGTTGTTTGCCTTATGGCCATGAGCAGCCTGGCGTTAGCCGAATCTGTAAACGTCTATTCGTTTCGCCAACCTTTTTTGATTCAACCTATCCTTACTGAATTTACCAAGCAAACCGGCATTAAAAGCAAAGTTATCTTTGCTAAAAAAGGCTTAATTCAACGCCTTCAGCGCGAAGGCAAATTAAGCCCAGCTGACGTGGTACTCACCTCTAATTTCTCCAAATTATTGGAATTAAAAGACAAGGGCCTGACCCAGCCATATGCCCAGGGCGGCGCTGTGCAGGACAACATCCCAGCGCAGTTTCGTGATGACGAGCGTCATTGGTTAGCGCTCACTCAACGAGTTCGCAACATCTATAGTTCCAAGCCACGTCTGGGCAAATTGAATATTCGTTATGAAGATTTAAGCGATGCCAAATACAAGGGCCGCATTTGCACCCGCAGTGGCAAACATCCTTACAACCTGGGGTTAATCGCTTCCATGATTGCCCATAACGGTGAAACCGCGACTCAAACTTGGCTTGAAGGCGTTAAGGCCAACCTGGCCCGTAAACCACAAGGTAACGATCGCGGGCAAGTGAAAGCCATTCACGCCGGTTTGTGTGACGTGTCTTTGGGCAACAGCTATTACTTTGGCAAGATGTTAAAGGATAAAAAGCAGAAAGCCTGGGCCGATGCGGTGGAGTTAAACTTCCCCAATCAAGCTGGTCGTGGCTCACATATTAACGTCTCTGGCGCGGTCATTGCCAAGCATGCGCCTCACAAAGACGCGGCGCTTAAACTGCTGAATTTCTTAAGCGCTAATCAGGCCCAAGCCATGTACGCCGAGCTCAATATGGAATACCCGGTGAAGCCAGGTGTGTCTCCTTCCAAGATGGTGAGCAGCTGGGGGGCATTTAAAGCCGATTCTATTGCGCTAAATCAAATCGCCGCCAATAGAAAAGCCGCATTAACATTAGTGGATAAGGTGAAGTTCGACTTATAATCGCGCCATGCGATTATATAACCTTTTTCCATTTACAATTCGTTTGCCGGTGCAGCCCAGCTTGCGTCGGCTTAACGTATGAATCTTGCTCTAATGCGAATATTCAAGCCTGCTTCAATCAATTTCTTGTCCCTGACATCGGGCTTACTGGCGCTGTTAATTTTTGCGCCAGTATTAGCCTTGATGTACGAGTCCCTGTTCAGCAGCGAAGCACTGAACGATGATACCTTTAGTAATCTTGCCCAAACCGTCTTATGGGATTACCTGGCCAACAGCTTACAAATTGTTGTAGTCACCCTGGTCTTTGCCTGTGTGTTCGCCATCGCCCCTGCGTGGTGGTGTGCTCGCTATGAATTTAAAGGACGCGGTATTTTACAATGGGCCATGGTATTTCCCCTGGCGATTCCCGCTTACATTAGTGGCTATATTTATACCGAGGCACTGGATTACGCTGGCCCAATACAAACGTTTTTACGTGAATGTTTTGGCTGGCAATCCCCCGCGGATTATTGGTTTTTTGATATTCGCAGCATCACAGGTGCTAGCCTCATGTTAGCCCTGGCCTTGTACCCGTACATTTATTTATTAATGCGCAACGGCTTTGCTAACCAGAGCGACCACTTGGAACATGCCGGGCGTTTATTGGGCGCCAATGAGCGCCGCATATTTTTTACCATTCGCTTGCCCCTAGCTCGCCCTGCTCTGGCCATAGGGTGCACTTTGGTTGCAATGGAATCTCTGGCCGACTTTGGCACCGTGCACTTGTTTGCCATTAGCACCCTAACCACCGCCATCTATGACAGCTGGCTGGTGTATGGCAGCTTAAGCACTGCGGCAAAAATTTCCTGTTTGTTGTTGTTATTTGTGGTGAGCCTAGTTTGGCTTGAGAGCCGACAACGCAAGGCGCAAAAACATTACGATTTAAAAGGCAGCCATGGCTTAAGTAAAAAAATACCCAGCCGCGGCAAGCTGTTACTAATTTGGGGCGTGTGTTTAGCCATCATTACCCTGGGCTTTATTATCCCGGTGCTGACGTTGGTGGGCTATAACCTGGATTATTTTACCGAGAACTGGACCAGCACGTTATGGCAACACAGCCAGCATACTTTCATGTTGGCCTTTGGCGCAGCCCTTATATGCACCGCCCTGGCCCTGTTGTTTAATAGTAACCACCGATTTGCGCCCAACAAACTTAACCTTGCCCAGCAAAACGTGGCCTCCATCGGCTACGCCATACCTGGCACTGTGCTGGCCATTGCCATTTTAATTCCATTAGGCACCATGGATTTATCCCTCAATGCCTGGCTTGAGAACTGGCAGTTTGATAGCGTGGGGCTCATATTTTCCGGCACCAGCTTTGCGTTGTTAATCGCCTTTGTGATTCGTTTTGCCGCTATTGCCAATGGCAGTGTGCAAGCAGCCTACCAGCAGGTGCCGCCCAACCTGGATTTAGCGGCACGCAGTCTAAATACCAAGAGCTGGCGTTTATTTAAAGATGTTCACCTGCCGCTGCTAACTCCAGCCACCATCAGTGCGTTATTGCTGGTATTCATCGAATGTGTGAAAGAGTTACCGGCCGCTATTTTGTTGCGACCGTTTGATTTTGAAACGCTTTCAACTTACGTTTACCAATTTGCCAGTGATGAACAACTGGAACATGGAGCTGCCGCCGCCCTGTTGATTGTTGTGGTGAGCCTATTACCTATTTTTGTGCTCTCTCGCACCCAGAGAATGTCATGACGTCCATTTCTTCAAACACACCCAACGCTTCAGGTTCACTAAACATCGAACAACTTAACGTTGCCTTTGATGATAAAAAAATCCTGCAAGATTTTTCGCTTAACCTAAACGAGGGCGAAATTCTTTGCCTGTTAGGCCCCAGCGGTTGTGGCAAGACCACCGCGTTAAAAGCCATCGCCGGTTTGTTAGACGTACAGCAAGGCAAAATAGAATTATTTGGCAAGTTAATTAAAAAAAATGCCTTTGAATTGCCCCCTGAAAAACGCGACATAGGGTTTATCTTTCAGGATTACGCCCTGTTCCCTCATATGTCGGTGGCACAAAACATTGCCTTTTCGTTAAAAGGCCAACCCAAGGCCGCCATCGAGGCCATTATCAAACAAAATCTGGCCATGGTGCATCTTGATGGTTTGCAACAACGCTACCCCCACGAATTGTCTGGGGGTCAACAACAACGAACCGCCGTGGCCCGTGCCCTGGCCAATCGCCCCAAGCTATTATTAATGGATGAACCTTTTTCCAATATCGACAGCCAGGTAAAACAAAGTCTCATGAGTGAGCTGCGCGGTTTGTTAAAAGAGCACAACATCACCTGTATTTTTGTCACCCACGCCAAACAAGAAGCGTTTGCCTTCGCCGATAAAACCGCCATTTTAAATCAGGGGAAACTGGTACAGGTGGATTCATCACAAAATATTTACGAACAACCCAAAGATGCCTTTGTGGCGAAATTTATGGAATCGGGAAATTTAATTTCCTGCCAACACTTGCCGACAGCATTATTTGCCAAGCCATTGCCTAAACATGATGAAAGCGGTTTTTGTTTGCTGCATGAAAATGGGTTTGATCTAAATACACTGAAGGGCGAAAAAGCCCAGGTGAAAGAATGCCTTTACGTGGGATATCGCTATCGTTTAAAAGTAGAGATGAATGCACAGGAGCTGTTCATTGAATCACCCCACAAGTTAGACGCTAACACTGAGATCACTTTGCAATACCAACATCAACCCGTGTGGGTGGAACGCTAGCTCTAAGCTGCTGAGGCACCACAGTAGACACTATGGCCTCAGACCTTAAAGCGTATTCGTCATATTAAAATTCAGTGCTAACCTGCAAGCTAATATTTCGCCCCATTACTGGACTAAACTCTTTTAAGTAACTCACATGGTTGCGGCCAAACTGGTTCAGCAAGTTATTGCCTTTCAAAGACACTGTAAATGGCAGCGCCATCAATTGGCTGTCGTAACTGGCCATTAGGTTTAAAGTCTCATAAGCATCGGTGGGCGTTTCATTTAGTGCAACGTCACTTTGCTTGGCATAAAACTGAACACGCCCTTTTAAACGCCACGCAGCCTTTTGCCAAGTCAGCGCACTACTCAATGATGCCGGTGGTGTTCTGGGTAAATTTTTATTATCACCTTTTTTTAAACGGGCGCGCACATAATCACCCGCCAGCTCCAGCTCGTAATAGATCCCTAACGGTTGCTGCCAACTTATCTCGAAACCTGTGAGATAAGCATCTCCTTGCTCGTGACGATAAACAGCATTGCCATGGAAAGGGTCGGTTACCGATTTAAGATCGTTGTAGATGTAATCATTAAAATCGTAAAAATAAACGGCACCTTGCACACTGGCCTGGTCACCAAAAAAGTGCCAAGTAAGATCCAAGGTATTGGCCGTTTCGGCAGTAAGCTCACTGTTATCCAGCTGAAAACTAAAAGTGGCGTGATGATCTCCATTCCAATACAACTCTTCCGCCTCAGGAGCACGCTGCGCACGGGCTATGCTAATGCCCAACTTGTGGGCTTCACTTAACTGAAACGTAGACGCCACACTTAGGGTGCTGGTATTAAAGGTTTTGTCTTCATAGTATTGCGCATCTTGGCGACTAGCAGGACGAATGGAAACTGGATCTGCACTAATGGTGCGGCGATCAATTCGCGCCCCCATTTCTAACATACCCAGGGACCAAGGCCGTGTTAATACCATAAAACCCGCCACATCTTGAGTTTGGGTTTCAGGCATAGGGGTATCGTGAGCAAACTCAATTCCGGAAATATCGGTAAAATTGCCACCCTTACTGCCATCCCAACTGGCGTCAGAATAATTGGGCACACCATCACAACCTGAATGATCGTGACAAAGACCTAAATCTTTTTGCGTCAGGTGCACACCTAATTGACTCTGCCAACCTGCTAACTCTAACAAATGAAAGGTGGTTTTCAATTCGCTAGAGTACTTATCGAAAAACCCCACATCCAAACCATTTGTGCCTTCTGCATGCTCGTAATCATTAATGGCAAACTGGGTTTTTATCAACTCGATATTAGGGTGCACATAATGCCACGCGCTGACGCCGTCAAGACGCACTTGAGTGGGCGCAACGGTGGCGCGCTCGTTAGTTTCGTTGGGCACACCGTATTCGTATTCCAATACCGAAAGGGCCAAACCGGAATAACCAATGCCTCCATGTACCCAGTTAAGCGCCACATTACCGCCCATGCTTTGGGTATCGGTGTTGACCACAGTGCCTGCAAAGTCACTGCTGGAACCTGCCTTAAAATCATCGCTACTGCGGGAGAAACCATCCATGTGCCAAACCCAATTACCCTCCCCTGTATCCACACTGGCACTGAGAGAGCGACCGCCATTGACACTGGAAACCTCGCTTTCTAATCGATATCGGCTGCCATGAAATTCAACTTCATGGAAACGATCATCGGCTAGATTCACTACCCCACCAATGGCACCGCTGCCGTATAACAAGGTAGAAGGACCATAAATAACCTCGACTTGTTTGGCATTGGCCGCATCGGCCATGGGGGCGTGATCGCTACTCATGGCAGACACATCGGCACTATCGCTGCCGTTTATGGCCACCTTAACTCGATTACCCGCCATTCCCCGCAAAACAGGTCGACCCACACCACCGCCAAAGCTGGCGTTAGACACACCGGGCAAACTATCAAGAATTTCCCCTAGGGTATCGCCGCTGGCTTGCTGCATTTCATCACGGCCAATCACTTTTACCGGCTGGGCAATATCCGCAAGGGCCTGCCCCTTGGCCGTCACTTGTACGGCTTCCAATTCTTCCTGCTCACCTAGGGTTTGTGCATGCGCCGCAAATAGCGGCGCGGCCATTAACCCTACTGTGCTCAACATTAAAACTTGCTTGTTTTTAAACATATTGTTTTACCTGAGCTTAAACAGTTTAGTGGCTATGATCATGGGCTTGGGCATCTTTTTTATCATGGAAGATAACCATGCTTTGAACATCATTCACCATCAAATCGTGACGTTCATGAATATGATAAACACTGCCGCCGTCTTCCACGTCCACATCAATGGCATATGATTTTTGCGCGGCGTTATCCACTACCAAAGCGGTTTTTGCAGCACTGGCCATCACTAAATCGGCACAGGTTGGGCTATTGGATTCATCCAACACAATGGTATTTAACACCACACCTTCATGATCTAACGCTTGAAATTGGCCACCATCATTCAATACCAGAATGTCACCATCAACACTTTCAAGGGCTAATGCACAGGTGTTGTTAGTGGTTGTAATTGTGCCGACCTCTAATTCCTCAGATGCATTGTGCTCAATCACGCGAATTTGTGTTTTATCCGTTTGATCTAACCCCACAACCACTTCCCCTTGTGCAAGCCAAGCGTAGTGAGCGGCTATCGTTAAATCAGTGAATTCGATTGTGTGATCTTCAACCCCTTCTTCTAAAGCCACAGCAAAGTTACCTTCGTCACAGCTGAATACCGCGTACTCGGCATTTTGCGCAGCAGAAGTGGGGTTAGTACAGGCTTGGGTATCATTGGTGGCAACATCGGCTTCGTATACAGTGGCGGTATTATTAGCGAACACCAATACCACCTCTTCAGCTTCCTCCAATACCAAGGCAGGGAATGCTTGCCCTACCACATCTATGGTTTCTACCGCAGGCGTAGTAGCTTCTAACTGCTCATAGGCCACTAAAGTGGTGGTGCCTGCATTCAGTACCGAGAAGTGACCCATGGTATTAATTACCTGGCTGCCGCTCAGGCTGTAGGACAAGATTTCAGCTTCTTCGTGCTCTTCTTCAGCGGATTCTCCTGCATGGTCTTCTTCATGCTCGCCGCCGTGAACAAAGTTCACCATGCCTGCGCTGACGGTGGCGGCAAACTCGCCGTTACCACTTAATAGAATTGTGGCACCATTGCCAGCAACGTTACCGTCTTGTGCTTCTAATTCACCGTCATGTACCAGCGATAGGCTATCGTTGTTAGTTTGGGATACCAGCAGTTTAAGATCATGTTCTTCGTGATTATCTGCTGGCGCTGCTGTGTCATCACTACTGCCACAGGCACTGATTAATCCCACAAGCATTACTAGAGAAGTTTGTTGTAATAATTTCATGTTGTTCACTCAAATTTATGCGTATAGCCCTAACCAACCACTCACATCTGGGCCGATAAAAAATAGGACTAACAAAGGCTGTGTGCACGCAGACCTATTGCGCTTAACTCTGAATGGAACACGAAAAAATAGCGTGGTGACCAAAAAATTCAGACATAAGCAGCAGACACATGAACCCTAGGTTCATGATGCACACGATAAAAAGTAAAACCGATAAATTTACAGTAAAGAGGGTGGGGCGCGGGCTTGCTGCTTCTCAACTTGCGAGAGCACCAATTTGAGGGGGCTTAACGGGGTGCTTTCAACCAACTGCTGGTTGGCCAGACATACTGTAGGCTGAGAACCCAACAGGCTGTTGCCGTCCAGCACATACATAGCACAGTCGCTGTTGTGGCTATGATCAATTAATTGATCATGCACCAACTGCAAGCTGCCACCGATAATCAGCACTAGGCTTAAAGCCGTGGCCAACAAGGCGTTATGTTTATGGAAGAAGCGTTTCATAGCATGGACAATAGCAGCCAATGGCCTGTGTTTCAAATACTCACTTTATAATTGACTTTGGGTTATAAGGAAAGGTTATAAATTTCTTTTTGGAATAAGCACCGCCCGCCGGGCTTCTTAAGGTGGTCGCACAGGGTTTCCCAATATTGTAATAGTCACTTAAACTAGGCCCAGTCCCAACAAGAAGATATGCCATGCCCGCCCCCCTGACATTTGAACCCTCACTGTTAAATTCACACGGTTTAAATTTACAGTCCGTTTTTAACATCAGCCAGTTACCCAACACTTTACAGGAGCAACTCAAGGCCTTGGTGGGTGATTTACAAAACTATAAACAGCTCATACTCATTGCCCACGGCGGCAAGGAAATGTGGAATGCACTGCACGAAGACGCCTGGCTGGCAGAGCAACCCATAGACCAAGCCACCATGAACACAGTTCAAGACTGGTTTACTCAAAACTATCCAAACAAGCCCCACAGGTTTATTTACCCCTCCAACCAACCCATTAATTTACAAGCACTGGGGGAGCTGGCTGGCTGGCATTATCCTTCGCCTTTTATGGTGGGCATTAATAATATATGGGGAAGTTGGTTTGCTTATCGGGCGGTGCTGTTAACCGATACCAACATTGAGACTACGCCAAAATTAGAGAGTCAGTCTCCCTGTGACAGTTGCCAGAATAAAATTTGTATTGAATTGTGCCCGGCCCAGGCGTGTGCGCTGGATAACTTTGATATGAATGCGTGCCTTACCTATCGCAAGTCGGAAAATTCCAAGTGCCAACATACTTGTTTGGCGCGAGTGGCTTGCCCAGTGGCCAAACCCCATAAATACGGCCGCCAGCAGATTAAATATCACTACGGGATTTCCATGAAGGTAATTAAAGAACTTGAATAGAGCATTCAAAAGGTGGGCAAGCCTGTAACCCATACCGTTTTCTGGGTGTCGCTGGCATGAATGCCAGCGCAGGCTACAGGGACGTATTTACGCGGCCCTGAAAAAAGTATGGGTTATGGGCTCATTGAAAGGTGAATATTGATACCTTGATTAGGGCTCTACGGCGACCAGAAATTTATCAACCCTGCCGGCTTAAAATAGTACAACTTCAAATTAAGGCCGCCGTGAATCCGTCCATGGAGGCTCTCTTGAAACATCCATGTTTCAAACACCTCAATTTGAAGCTGCACTATTTCAATCCAGGATAACCTGACCTCAACATTGTCGGGGTTTATGAAGTGAGGTTAGTCCAGCAACTCAATCCCTAAACACTCCAACAAACTCACCGCCTCATAACGGCTGAATTTAGCATCCTTAATATCATTATTTAATACATCAATATGATAATTAGTGGCTTCGGCGAAATTAACGCTGCGCAAGCGGGTTTTGGAAAACAGGCTACCGCTAAAATTAGTATAGCCAAAGTCCGATTCGGTGAAATTGCCTTCACGAAAATCCACCTCCAGCGCCTTGCAATGCACAATGCTAATTTCTTGCAGCTCTAGGCCATAAAATGAAGAGTAACTAATCAAACAGGATTCAAATTTTATCGCTCCAAAAGAAGCGATACTGGGCCAATCAGCCTTGCTCCAATCTACCCCCACTATTTTACAACCCTCGAAGCTCACCTCCATAAATTTGCTGTGTGTAACCGATACGTTATTCAAGTTGCTATCCACAAAGCGGCAATCGATAAACTTACACTTTCCAAATTTGCTTTCGCTAAAATCACACTTCACAAAAGTGCAGTCTTCAAACTCCAGTTCGCTATGACTGCTGGCCGATAAATCCAAGCCATTAAAGGTTTGTGAGAAATACTCAAATGTCCCTGCTTCCAGTTTATTCATGCCGCTTTTTTCTCTCCGTCACTGTATTCGATGGTGTCTTTTTTCAGCGCAAGTTTATTAATATATCGGCTAGTATAGATGCCTATGATAATCGCACCAATTATATCCACCACCGGAAAAGTTAACCAGATGCCTTCTACTCCAAAATTAACCGAACAGAACCACAGCGCCGGTAACAGTAAAAAATAATTGTGCAGAGCATTTAAAACAATGGCAGGTTTGGCAAAACCCAGTGCCTGAAACAACGACGGGCAAATTGTGCGAATCCCCACCACCGCATAGGCCATAAAAAAGACCTCACTCATGTTCACGGCCGCATCAATAAGCGCTTGGTCGGTGGTAAATAATTGAAATAACCAGTGGGAGCGGGTAAGCATGAACACCGTCCACAGCAGCCCATAAACCGAGGTATACCAGATGGCCACCTTTAACCCTTGTTTAACCCTTACATATTGTTGGGCACCATAGTTAAAACCGGCAAAGGTTTGAAACGCGATCATCATGCCCAGCACAGGTAAAAATATCAGCATGAAGGTACGATTAAAAATACCGTGAGCACTGATTAATAACTGGGCATCGCTGCCCGCCACATTGGCGATGGCCAAGTTCACCATTACTAACATGAGAGCAAAGCCCAGGTAAGATAAAAAGATAGGGAAACCCAGAGATAGGGCCTCCTTGTGGATGATAGGAATAAACCTAAAGTAGCGCCATAAAAATTGTACTCTGTATTCGCCCCTATTAAACATAATGAGTGCAAACACTAGGGATATGCTAATGGCTAATACAGTGGCCCAGGCAGCCCCCTCTACCCCCCATTCAAATACAAACAAAAACAACGCATCCAAAATCACATTCATCACCGCCGACAAGGCCATGAGTTGCATCACCAATACGTTTTTTCCTTGTGCCCGAAAATTCTCACTAAGGGTGCCGTAGCTAAAACTAATCAAACCGTAACAGGCAATGGGGGTGATGTACTCCATAGCGTAGGGCAACAAGGCAGCCGGAGTATTCATTAAAGAAAAAATATGTTCCCGCAGTAAAAACAATAAAACCGATACACTTATTCCCACCAGCAATGACAACTGCAAGGAAGCACTGAATACCTTGGATGCCTGTAAATCCTCATTGGCTCCCAGGCGTCTTGAGATAATAGAGGCCATGCCGCTGCCCAGCATCGTACTGATACTAATCATCAACATATGAATAGGAAACGCCGCCGATACACCGCCTATGGCATCTGTACCCACGGCACGACTAATAAAAATGGCGTCAACAAAGGTGTACAAACCACTTACCATCAAACCCAAAATAATGGGCATGGCCATAGTGAAAAATAACCGGGGCACGCTCTGGGTTAATATGTGGGAGGCGGGTGCCGACATTATTTATTCCCGGCTGCGTTATCCGGATGCTGCGGACAATTTGTTAGATGGTCGTTCACTAATCCCATGGACTGCATGAAGGCATAACAAATGGTGGGGCCAATAAATTTAAAACCCAGTTTTTTAAGGGCTTTACTCATGGCCTGGGACTGCTCGGTTTGTGCAGGTATTTGTGACATGTCTGAGTAGCGATTCATCACCACCTGATTATCCACAAATCCCCAGACAAAATCCGCGAGTTTAATGCCGGATTTTTTCATGGCCAGGTAGGCTTGTGCATTACTGCGAATGGCATAAATTTTTAAACGATTACGAATCAAGTCAGTGTCCAGCAAACAATCTTCTAAATCGGCGTCGCTCATGGCGGCGACTTTAACGGGGTTAAACTTGTGGAAACGCTTACGGTAATGGGTCCGTTTTTTAAGCACGGTAATCCAGCTTAAACCTGCTTGCTGACCTTCCAGGCACAATTTTTCAAATAACTTTTTATCGTCACGGCATTCAACACCCCACTCATCTTTATGATAAGCCAGATACAAATCGCCCTTGGCCCAGCTACAGGGTTCCAGCTTCCTTGATTTTGTCATGATACATTCCATTTAATATTCTACATGGGCACTGCGGCCGTTTAACACATGCACAGCTAGCCAGTTTATGGCTATTTGGTCAGATGTTTGCCGCCAATACAAGTGCCAAGATTAGGACAGTGCATTGCAAGGCAAACACGTGTAAAAATGCTAGTATGCTGCCTCGTCAAGCCAAGGGGCACGGTAGTATGAGCGTTCAGCCATCTTCCATCAGCAGTAAAGAATTTATCGCTCTAATGGCCATGATTATGTCCCTCATGGCGCTGGCCATAGATGCCATGTTGCCCGCTTTGGGTGCCATTGGCAGCAGCCTTAATGTAATGAACCCCAACGACAACCAATTGGTGATTTCCAGTATTTTCCTGGGCATGTCCATGGGCCTCATGTTGTACGGCCCCATCTCCGATTCCTTTGGCCGCAAAAAAGCCATTTACCTGGGCGTGAGCATCTTTTTAGTGGGGGATTTAATTTCCCTGTTTGCTCAAGATTTTAGCCTGATGATATTGGGGCGCCTGTTGCAAGGGTTTGGCGCGGCCGCCTGTCGAGTGGTCTCCATTGCCATGATTCGCGACAAGTTCTCTGGTAAGGAGATGGCCAGCGTAATGTCACTTATCATGATGACCTTTATTATGGTGCCGGCATTGGCCCCATCGGTTGGCCAATCTATTTTATTGTTTGCCCCATGGCAGGGTATATTTGTATTACTGTTTGTTTTTGCCCTGTGTTCCTTGCTGTGGCTGCACCTGCGTCAAAGCGAAACCCTGGCACCTGAAAACCGCATTCCATTCTCTTATAACAATGTGAAATCCGGTGTATTGGAAACCCTTAAACACCCAGTATCCCTGCCCTATACCCTGGCCGGTGGCATCATGTTTGGCTCGTTTATTGGATATTTAAGTTCGGCCCAACAAATTTTCCAAGTTCAATATCAAACCGGCGAACTGTTTGCCTTGTATTTTGGCGTACTGGCTTTGGCGTTAGGGCTCGCCTCCTTTGCCAACTCAAAACTGGTGATGCATTTTGCCATGGAAAAACTCTGCACTATCGCCTTAAGCGTATTGTCGTTGCTGTCTCTGGTTTTTTATATCTATGCCCAGGCTCAACAAGGGCAGCCACCGCTGCTGGCCTTCATGATTTACTTAGGGTTAACCTTCTTTTGTTTTGGCATTCTGTTTGGCAACTTTAATACCCTCGCCGTGCACCCCTTGGGTCACATTGCCGGGGTGGCCAACTCGGTAATCAGCACGGTATCCACCTTTATGTCTGTGCTCATTGGCGCCATGATTGGCCAGCTTTACGATGGCACGGTATTGCCCTTAATACTGGGTTTTGCGGGCTGCGGCATATTCACCCTAGTGATTGTATTACGCATCCCTAAACAGCCTGCATAATTCCACATTGGGCCTGCAAGCGGTTGGTGTTAAACTGCCCGCTTGCCAATTTACATGTCCTGTAGGAGGGCACCCTGTGCCCGAAAAATCGCTCACGGGGTGGGCTTGTACTGATTAGGATAAATATTAGATGCAAACTGAAAGCGCCCCATTTATTGCCCCCAAGTGTCTTGATGACATTGAAATTCTTCATCAAGACGAGCACCTTTTGTTAATTAATAAACCCAGCCGATTATTAAGTTTGTCGGGCAAACACCCGGCTAATTTAGATTCAGTTCATCATAGGTTAGTGAAAGATTTCCCCAGTGCCTTAATGGTACACAGGCTAGATTTGGGCACCTCGGGTCTCATGGTGATTGCCCTTAACAAACAGGTAAACAAGGATATATGTGAGCAATTCGCTGCGCGCACGGTGAAAAAAACTTACACCGCCTTATTGCAAGGGCACATCCCCTACGGCAAGGGATGCATCGATTTACCCATCGCAAAAGACGACTTCCCCCTGCAAAAAATTTGTTATGAATATGGCAAACCCGCCACCAGCGAATATGTGGTGGAGCAGCGCAGTGAGGCATTCACTCGCGTCACCTTTACCCCCAAGACTGGGCGCACCCATCAGTTGCGCATTCATAGTCGTGAAATTGGCCACCCTATTTTGGGCTGTGACCTGTATGGCAGTGATGAGTCATTGGCGGCAGCGAAGCGTTTAATGTTGCACGCCACCACACTGGAGTTTGTACACCCGGTGACCAAAGAGAAAATTGCGGCCCGTTGTGAGTCTCCGTTTTAATTTTTATTTGAACCTCTATTTGAACTTTCTGGCCAGGCCAAAACACTGCGCTCCAATCCAGGCATGGTTACCTGCATAATCGTGTTTTTATCCAGCACCACTTCCTCACCAATAATTTCATTTAAATACAATACATAAGCGGTGAGCGCATAACTATCGTCATCGCTTAAACTCTTGGGCGCGTAGTGGGGCATGGCCCGTCGAATATAGTCAAAAATACTGGTGGCGTGGGGCCACAAGCCCCCCACCGATATTAACAAAACCGGGTATTTATCGATGCGCAGCACTCGTAACGGATCAGAAAAACTAAACCAGCCATCACTGCCGGACAAGCGTGCCGCTGGCCCTTCTATGCCCTGTCCACCGTGGCACATTAAGCATTGGGTTTTATAAAGGGCTTTCCCCTGCAAGACACTGCCTTGTCCTGTGGGTAAGTTTTTGCCATTGGGAAAAACGGTTATCTCAAAAGGTTTAATTTCTTTTTCTAATAAAGGCTTGGCCAATTGAATGGCTAGGTTGTCATATAGGCCGCTAGACAGTGCAGCGCTGCTGAATAACAACAAAAGCACCAGCCAACTACGCATAATAATTCTCCACCCGTCCGCCGCTATTCACCGCCCAGGCTTGAATGGCGTTGTAATGATTAAACGAATAGCTGGCATACTTGTCTCGCCACACACTGCGCGTGGGTTGCACTCGGCCATGTTCGTCGGTGGCGCGACTCATAATCACACGTTCTTTACCATCCCACTGCCAGGGAATACTAAAGCGGGTTAATGCCTTGGAGAGCACCGGGCCATGCAAGTGCGCCTGCACCCAGGTATCGCCACCATCCACCGACACCTCCACCATTTTGATTTTTCCGTAGCCGCTCCACGCTAAACCGGCTATTTCATAAAAACCCTTTTGTTCGGGCAACATCATCTTGCCCGAGGGCTGGGTGATAACCGATTTAACACCCATGTGAAACGAGAAACGCTGAATTTTTCCATCGTTTAATATGTCGCTATACAAGCCTGATTCATCTTTAGTAAACGCCGGTTGATCGGTTACTTCTAATCGGTGCAACCATTTCACATTGGCATTGCCTTCCCAGCCGGGAACAAACAGGCGCATGGGGTAACCCTGTTCCGGGCGTAACCGTTCACCGTTTTGATACAAAGCAATAAACGCATCAACCATTAATTTTTCCATCGGAATACTGCGGGCGTGGGAGCCACCATCGGCCCCTTCTGCAATAACCCATTTTCCACTGGCCTTTATCCCCGCCTCTTGTAACAAGTATTTAAGTGGCACGCCGCTATATTGGGCACCGGAAACCTGCCCGGATAGTTCCTGACAAGTTTGATCAAGGGCGGTAAGCGATACCGCATTGGGAGCAGTATTACCGGCGCATTCCAAGAAGTGAATGGGACTCACCATGGGATAACGCAGCAGGCTTTGCATATTAAATTTAATGGGCTTGTTCACTAGGCCATGAATTTTCAATTCGTGGTGTGCAGGGTCTATATTGGGCACCCCGTTATGGTTCACCGTAAAATGCAAACCATTGGGGGTGATGATGCCCGGCTGGTTTTCAATGGGGCTGTGCCACACCGAAAATAATTGGGTTTGTGGTGTGTCTTGGGCTTTATGGCGTTTAATATGGTTTTCAGATTCGGCGGGGGCACCGTACTCACTGGGGCTGGCACCAGGGGTTTTCATCCAAACGGGTAAATCGTTTGCTATGTTTTTTTCACCTGCCATTGAGGTCAGTGGCGCGGCCGCGGTCATGGCCAAACCCGATAATAAAAATGAACGGCGGTCTAACAGGCCGCCTTTGCCAATACTCACCAGTGATTTTTTGTTCATTTTTATCCCCTTATTTTTTTATACCCAGCCTTGGTACGAGCTCACCCTGTGAGCGATTTTTCGGGCACGGGGTGCCCTCGTACGATTGCATAGCCGTCACTTCTGTTACGCCTAAGAATCAACAGCAGCCCAAACTCAAACACTTACGAATACTGTCCACTAGGGCTTCCGATTTTTGCAAGGTACCTGCGCCGTCTACCTGGTACATCACATGGCGACCCTGCTTGCTGGCCGTTAATATTCCCGCTTTTTCCATAATAGACAGATGCCGGGAGATCACCGATCTGTCTTGTGGCATCAATTCGGCAAGGGTCTTCACATCACTGGCTCCCAATACAATTAGCTGCTTTAAGATTTCCATGCGGGCAGGCTCGGCCAGCGCCTTTACAAAGTCGCTGTCGATGTCCCTAAGGGCTTTATCTACCGCTTTTGTTCGAGTATTTATTTTTGTCATATGTGCAGATTAATGCACACATTTAGATCTGTCAATTATTACCATTACTTTGGCAAATAGGGCATTTTTTATAGGGGCTGGTATGATTGTGAATTCGGCTCACACCTAAGGGGAATATTTTGCCAATCGATGAAGGAGTCATCAAATTTAACGACCGTGATTACCAGGTCACGCCTGCCCTTAGCGAGCATGACATACAAGAGATTAACCCGGCTCGTGAACGTTTATATCAATTAAAGCTCATTGGTCAGAATCTAGAATTTAATGTGGGTTATGGCAATATTTCTCAGCGAAAAAATCTCCAAACTTTATGCTCCACTGAAAACCCCCAGTTTATAATCTCGGGGTCACAAACCGGTCACTTAGCCATTCTTAACGGCGAGCATTACACCCAAGTGGTGAACTTTGACATCAACCAAAACAAAATCAGTGCCATGGGCCCAAGAACTCATATAAGCGGCGCCTCCAGTGAATCCTTAACCCACGCCGCCATCTACCAATGTAACCTGGCCATTAAGGCGGTGATTCATATCCATTCAAACGCCATTTGGCAAGGCATGCTGAACGATAACCTAACTCACACTCCCCAAGACATACCTTACGGAACCCCCTTAATGGCGCAAGCGGTAAAAGAAGCGGTTAAAAATAACACCCGTGGATATCTGGCCATGGCCGGCCATGAAGATGGGGTGATCACCTATGGAGAGGATTTTGAACGCGCCATGGAGATTTGCATGGCGCTATATGAAAAGTATTGCTAACAACCAACTAATTAGTCATTAATAAGTTGGTAAGTCTTTCAACATGGCCGGGGCCATTTTTGCCATCATCAGGTTAATCAACCCCGGAAATAGCTTATACATTTTAATCATCATGGCGGCGGCACCGGGGCGAATTTCCAATTTTCCTTGTTTAAGTTTTTTCACCACAAAACGGGCCATGTCTTCACTGGATAGTTTTTTCATACCCTGCATTTCCAACCCGTGACTCATCTGCGTATCCACCATGGGGGGCAATACTTCAAACACCGTAATGGGCGTGCTCTTTAATGCCTGGCGAATACTTTGGGTATAGGAATGAATCGCCGCCTTAGTGGCGGTGTACACAGGGGCCGCTAAAAATGGCATATAAGCCAACCCTGAACTCACATTCACGATGGATGCCTGTGGTTGGGTTTTAAGGTGCGGAATCAACGCATCACACAGGGCCACTACGCCAAAAAAATTGGTTTGAATTTCATTTTTTTGATGCTGCAACGCCAACGATTGATTGGCCACGTCATGTATGTGCATTAAACCCGCGTTGTTAATCAGCATATTAAGCTGCGGAAAATCCACCACCAGTTTTTTAACCATGTCTTGAATGGCAAATTCATCCGACACATCACAGGTTACCGTGTGCAGATTAGGGTGAGATTTTTTGGCCATTTGCAAACGGCTTTCATTACGGCCGCAAATAATCACTGTATTGCCTTTTTCTAATAGCTCTTTAGCAAACGACAAGCCGATGCCGGCGCTGCCGCCTGTGATTAAAATTGTATTATTTGAAATATCCATGGGTTTTCTCCGCTCTTGGTTATTATGGGTTTGAGGTGATCTGCTTTACATTAATGTCTTTTAAAAACTGCCTAAGCACAGGCACAATTTTTTCATGGGCGTCTTCCTGTAAATAATGAGAGGCATCGTCAATTTTCAAGGTAGTGGCCTGCGGTAAATTGTGTTGCCATTCGGTTAACATTTCGGGTGGGAAAAACGGGTCTTGCATGCCCCAAAATATTTTCACGGGCCCCTTAAAGTTTTTCACGAAGGGCTCCACCTGATGTTTAATAAGCTGCGCAGAAGGGTGTGCTAAACGGTCTGGAATCAGTTTTGGAAACGCCATAACACCTGCGCGATCATCGGCGTCGGTAAACACATCTGTGTAGGCTATTTTCACGCGGTTTAAATGATCATGATCCACCGTGGCCATCTCCATGGCCATATTTTCAAACATGCCCAATTGCTTCACTAACAAATTACCAATGAGCGGGGCACGGAACATATCCAATTCAAAGGGCAAATCTATGTTATTTTCATCCATGGACGGCAGCGGAGGAAAAGCCCCAAAAGTGTTTAACACCACCAATGCCTTAATGCGCTGCGGGTGACGAGCCGCCACCGCTAAGGCAATGGGGCCACCCCAATCCTGAAACACCAATGTGAGGTTGTTTAAGTCAAGGCTGGTGATCAATTTATCCACATCATCCACATGCCCCTGTATCGAATAGCTATCCACATCATTGGGTTTTTGTGACAACCCAAAGCCAATTAGGTCGGGGGCAATAATGCGGTTTTGATCCCACAAGCCCTTCACAAAATTACGGTATAAAAAAGACCAGCTGGGATTGCCATGCACCATCAACACAGGCTGCCCTTTGCCCTCGTCGATATAATGCATACGACCGTGCGCCGTTTGTAAAAAGTGATGATCAAACGGGTATTCCTGACTTAAACCTAATTCCTCAATGGCCTGCGTGGCCTGCTGTGCCGTGGTGGGCTGGGAACTACTGAGCACCGAGGAACAGCCCGATAACCACAGCAGCCCTGCGGATATGGCGGATGCCTTAATGAGCCGTGAGAGGGTATTTTTCATTTTTATATGTTTCCTTTAAATAAAAAGTAACTAGTTAGTTACATTAGTAGCCAAAATTTTTTGAGCAAATGCTTACAACGGTATTACATCAATTGAATTGAGCAGCCTGTTAATAATGGGAAAGCGCCAGCGCCCTCCCACCAAGGCATTACACAAAACCCATCACGGCCTTAGCCGTATGAAGGGCATCTAAAATATCCTGCGGGCGGTTACGAATTTTGGCACTGCTCATGGCGCCGTTTAAGATACCTTGTACCTGGCGGGCCATGAACTCCGGTTTCTGCTTAACGGCCGTTAAATTTAGTTGCTGGGCGGCACTAAAAATTTGCTCATGGTAAGTGTAAAAATCTTCAAATATCGCCGCGACTCTTTTACGAATTTTTTCATTATCGGTGGCCAGTTCGTTGCCCATGTTTACAAACGGGCAGCCCGGGGTGCAGCCATCGCTACTTTTAAGAGATTTGTGAATATTGTAAATCTCTTTAAAAATACTCTCTAAGCGCTTAACCGGGTCTTTGGTTTTTGCGAAGCTGGCATCAAAGACTTTCTCTTTGGTGCGCTGATGCATGAGCTCTATGCCATCAAAAGCGGCTTGCTCTTTGTTTTTAAAGTACTGATAAAACGAGGCCTTATTCACTTGCGCCTGCGCCACAATTTTATCAATGCGCACACTGTGGTAACTGCTTTTCCAGAACATCTGGGCGGCGGTATCCAGAATGCGTTGTCGAGTTAGCTCGCCTTTTGTGCCCATGTTGATCTCTGTATGGTTATTTAGGTTAAACATTAAAAAGTAACTGGTTGGTTATATTGGACTCCAATTTCAGCCCCGTCAACGAAACCCCAACGATCCACTTGAAATTAACTGTTCAAAAAACACACCCATTAGAGATTTGAAACGATCCACAACCTGACGTAAGGTAGGTACATGACAACAATCAACGACACAAAAAGCACCATACTGGATGTGGCCCTGGACATGATTCAGCGCCAATCCATCAGCGGTGTGAGCTTTCAAGCCCTGGCCAAACAGGTGGGCATCAAGAAAGGCAGCATGTATTACCACTTTGAGAGCAAGGACGAACTGGCCATGGCCGTGCTGGAGCGCGCCGCCAGTGACCTTACCGCCAGCTTTAAGCGCGGCTCTCATAAAACCGCACAGCAGCGCCTGCAGTACTTCTTTAACATATACCGCGGCAACATTGGCGCCGGTGAGAAACTGTGCCCGGGGGGGGCTTTTGTGGGGGAGTGGGACACATTAAGTGCCCAGGTACAGTCTTGCGTCAGCAAGTTGATCAATACCCAAACCCAGGGCATAGAACAGATTATTAGCGATGGATTGGCGGCCGGTGAATTTACCAGTCACGGTCAAAGCCCAGCGTCTTTGGCTACCTGGCTCATATCCAGTATCCAAGGGGCCTTATTAACCGCCCGAGTGGCGGGCCATGTAGACGCATTTGATATTAGCGTGAGCATTATTAACCAATATTTAAGCAACACCCCTCAGGACTAACCCTGATGCATTTTGGCTCTGGAGACAGGGTCAAAATATTTACCCTAACAACCTACCTTACGTCAGGTAGATTACATTTAGCACAACAACTTACAACCAACAGGATAAAATTATGAATCTGGCCTACGCACTTTTTCGTTTAAAAAATCAAATATCCAGTGTTATTCGCCCCAAGAATACGGCCCATAAAATGGCTCACATGTTTTTAAACCCTAATCAGCGACCGCTTAAACCCTGGGAACAAAAGGCCGAACAAGCGGGCACCCGTTTTCAATTAACTGAACACGTGAGCGCCATTCGCTGGACACCCACCACCCGCCAACAGCTGCCCAAACGCATCCTGTTAATACACGGCTGGGAAAGCCGCGCCACCCAAATGTACGGCCTAGTGCCTGACCTGTTGGCTCAGGGGTTTGAAGTAACCGCACTGGATATGCCCAGGCACGGCCACTCCACCGGCAGCCAGTCAAACCCTTATATTTTTGGCCAAACTATTTTAATGGCGCAACAAAAACTGGGAGAATTTGACGGCATTGTGGCGCACTCTATGGGGGCCGGTGCCACCGCCTTTAGCCTGCAAAATGGTCTAAACACTCAAAAACTAGTGTTAGTGTCGGGCCCCTCCTCCATTAATAATATATTGAATCACTTCGCCGGTTTAATGGGTTTGAACGAAAAAACCACCCAGTACTTTATTCAGGAAATAGAAAAAACGGTGGGCATTGCCAAAGAACATTTGGATGTATTAAGCGGCAAAAAACAAATCACCACCCCCACTTTAGTGGTGCACGATGAATCGGATTTGGAAGTGCCCTTCAGTGAGTCCCAGCGCATGGTGAGCGCATTTTCTCAGGGCGAGCTATTGGTGACAAAAGGGCTGGGGCACAGACAAATTTTAAAGTCCGACATTTTTAAAGAAAAAATGCTGAGCTTCCTAGCTCATGCACCCCAGCTAAAGGTTTAAAGATTATTAACCGCCGTTATGAAACCATAAGGCGTATTGCTTTCATTCAGCAGGCCTTCTAGCTCGGGGATAAACTTTATAATAATGGCCTGCAAGTCGGCATCAGTGGTGGGTTTTTTAATGTAGTCATCACACTTGGCCAACTTGGCTTTCACCTGATTCCAGGTGGAGCCATTGCTGGTGAGCATCACCACTGGCGTATAGGTGCGGTTTTTAATTTCCTTACAGGCGCGATAGCCATCTATTCCCGGCATCACTGCGTCCATAAAAATAAGGTTGTAGTTGCTTTTGGTGGCCAGTTTTTCCAGAGTTAAACCAAGGGCCTCGCCGCCATCGCAGGCCACGTCCACACTGCAATTAATAGGCAGCAATTCATCCAGCTTTTGTTGCAAAGAAACTCGAACCGTTCTCGCATCATCCACAACTAAAATTGAAAAATCATCCTTAGGGTAAAGTTTATTGCATTCTTTCATCATGCTTCACCGTGAGTAAACATAATGATTAGCTTAGTCGTTGGCCGCCAACCTTCCGTTAGGGTGTGATGGTTTATTGTTACAAATTGAAAAGGTGTGAAAGCTATCAGCTAATTTGTGCACTGGTTCATGTTTGGTGCTGCTAACAGTTGTCGCCTGCAAGCAGCCTCGTACCAAGATTCAATATTGAAAGGTGGTTAATAATCTGCTTATGGTAAAGCACCTTTAACAGTCTTATTTGCCTTGGTTTACCGCCTCCACGTTCACCATACTAATTTTTTGTGATAAATCCCCACTGCCATTCAAGGCAGATACCTGCCCATCCAGCATCTTGCTAAACAGTATGGGTTTAATAGTATCGGCCCGCTGCTGGTTAAACACTGGTAACTTGCTCATGGCATGTTCGGTTAAGGCCAATATGGTGAGCGACGGGTTCACCCCCATGTTGCCAGGAATGATCGAGCCATCTAATACTCGTAAGTTTTTATAACCAAACACCTCACCTGTTTGATCAATCACACCATTGCTTTTATTGGTGCCTATGGCCACGCCGCTCATCATGTGGGCGGTCATGGGGGTATCGGCAACAATTTCACCCAGAATGTTGGCGGCTTCACCACCTGATTTTTTAGCAAACAGGCGCCCTACTTTTTGGGCGATGGGAAAAAACGCGGTAAGTGGCATATCCCCTTCTTTTTGTACCGCCTCCCAATTATTAATAAAGCCTTTATACCAACGGCGTTTCATTTGTAGGTGTACAAACGCTTCCTTCTTTTGCATCACCAATAACCAAGCAGTGATTTTGGCTTTGCCAAACGGGTACCAAGTACGAATGGATTGAAGTGGGTTTTTAAGCAGGTTAAACAGCATCTTAACCGCCCTTGGCACGATGCCACCGGCGTCGGTTAAAGGCATTAATACCATGCCAAAACTGCTTAAATCCGAGCCCTTGCGATAACGTACAATTTCAATATTGGTTTCATCATCCGGCGACATAATGGTAGAAATGCCCGGGCCCTGCCAAATTTCTACGGGTTTGCCCTGGGCGTCTTTTTTACGAATGGTAACGGGTATTAAGGTTTCCGAGTTGGTGCGCACTTTGGCCCCTAACTGGTCTGAAATATTAGGCAGGGTTTTGTGCACCTGTTTTTGCTTAAGCAGTAACGGTACCGTACCCAGTACTCCGGCTGACAATACTAAACCCCGGGTTTTAATGGTGTAACTGCGAGGCAGGAAAAAATTCGACAGGTCTTTCACCGTGATTTCGTAGCCGTCTTCGCCATTACCCTTGCCCAGGGGCGTAATGCGTGTGACCTTGCTTTCAGGGCGCACCTGAACCCCATTGCGCTCGGCAAAATACAGATAGTTTTTAACCAGGGTATTTTTTGCATTATTTGGGCAGCCTATTAAGCACGCGCCACAGTAGTCGCAACTTTTTCGCGCTGGGCCGTCGCCGTTAAAATAAGGATCGTTGCGGTTCTCTCCTAGTTTTTCCTGGCCGGTGCTGGCTTCTTTTTGCGGGAATAAAATTCCGGTATTTACAGTGTCGTAACTATCACCCTTGCCCAGTTCTTGTGCCACCTCTTTTAGAATGTTGTCGGCTGCATTTTCATAGGTGTTTTTGGCCACCCCTATCATGCGCTGGGCCAAACCATAAAACGGCAGCAAATCTTGTTTCCAGTTTTTATTACTGTGTTGCCAGGCGCTGGATTCAAAGACTGAGTCGTCGGGAATTAAATGCACGTTGCCATAAATAAGTGAGCCGCCGCCCACACCCGCACCATGCAAGGCAATAAACTTTTTGGTAAGGCTTACTTGATACAAGCCCCTAAACCCCATAAACGGCGCCCATACAAAGCGCTTTAGGTTCCAGTTAGTTTTAGGAAAATCTTCATCACGCCAGCGTTTGCCTTTTTCCAGCACCAACACTTTATGGCCTTTTTCACTTAAGCGCAGAGCACTGCATGAACCACCAAAACCCGAGCCAATGATGACCTGGTCAAAATCAAATGCATGTTCTGTCATGGGAGCCCGTTTGCCAAAATGAATAATGACCAAAAATAGTAGGGCCATGGGCCCATTTAGGCTTTCTCTGGTCATGCCAATCGGTGATCTTTAGGTGCCAAAAGTGCTGGCACACATGGGGCTATGCCCTTAAGATGTTGGGCTCAATGCAACCACAGCCCAAGGAAAATGGGCAATTCATGGGATAGCCGCGTGACCAATCAAGCATCACAACAAATGTCCGTGACCTGGGTGCGCCTAATGGTGCAAACCTTTGAAGGGGCCGGATTAGACAGCCAGGCGCTGTTTAACCAGCTGGGCCTTGAGCATTCACGGCTTACAGATAGCAATGCCACGTTTAGCCAGGATGAGTTGTCTGGCCTGTGGCAATTGGCCAGCCAGCAATCGGGTAATCCGGCCATAGGGTTATTAATGGCCAGCAGCCCGGTAATTAGCGTATTTAATGAATTAAGTTTTGGCATACTGGCCAGCGAAACCCTGCAGCACGCCCTGCAACGGCTCATACGCTTCCAACGCTTAATAGGCGAGGCCATGGACTTTTCTCTGGTGGATGAAGACGGCGGCCACCGTTTTATTATCAACAGCCATAACCACAAAAATATCCTAGCCTATGAGGGCTTTGATGCCGCACTGGCCATTATATTGGCCAACGTTCGCTGGGTGTCACAAATAGAATTTACCCCCATAGAAATTACCCTGTTTCACCCACACCCCAAAAACACACAGCCCTACGACGAATTATTTTGTTGCCCCGTTAAATATAATACGGCCCAAACTTCGGTACTCATTGACCACGACGATTACGTGCGCCCCTCGCCCATGGGCAATAAAGGCATCTCGGAAAAACACGACCTAGAACTCAACCAATCTATTAGTGAACTAGAACAAGGCAGTTTAAGTGCACAGGTATTAAGGCACATGAAAAAACACTGGCAGGGGCAAGAACCCAGAATAGAAGACCTGGCCGGGCAATTTAATATGAGCAAACGCACCTTTCAGCGGCGCCTAAAAGAACAAGGGCACACCTTTTTAAACCTGGTAGATCAAACCCGGCAAGCCCTGGCACTGGAATACATTCAACAAAAATCCCTCACCTTACAACAGGTAAGCCATGCACTGGCCTTTAGTGAACACGGTAATTTTTACCGGGCCTTTAAGCGCTGGTACGGCCTCACTCCCAAGCAATACCGCGATCAGCTAACCAACAAATAGCACTTTTAAAAATTACACATAATTGCCAAACCCGTTTATATGTGTAATATTACACATATGTGCAGAGCTGGCAGTAAAGTGTAATGGATGATTATCCGTTTAAAAGAGAGATGAACCCCAGGAATATCATTCTGGATCTAATGGGCGTGAGCCACCCCAATCCCATGGAGGCAGCCCACCTTAACGAGATTTCGGTGATTTTTAATGTGCCTGTGAATAACTTGCGGGTGGCCCTTACTCGCCTAGTAGCCAAGGGCATGCTGGATAATACTCAACGCGGAGTGTACCGCTTAAGCGCCAAGGCCATCGTGCGCAACGAATTTACCCGCCGTTGGAAGTCACCCCAATACAGCAGCCAACAATGGGATGGCAGTTGGATTGCCTGCCACCTTAGCAAGGGCACCAACCGCTCATTACGCACTAAAAGCATTAACGCCCTTAACTGGTTTGGTTTTAAGCCGGGCCTGGATGGCATGTGGGTAAGGCCCAACAACCTGCTGCAATCTGTGCCCGATTTATTAAGCCAGTTACGCAATCTGGGGCTGGAAGCCAGTGCTCAAGTATTTTCCCTAAACGATGTGGAGCCTATTTTAGCGCAAAGCTGGCAAACCCTGTGGGCCACGGATGAATTAGACAAATGTTATGGGCAGCTTAATAAAAAACTGCTTAACAGCTTTAAACAGTTACAAAACCCCAAGACCAAAACCACCCTGTTAGAAACCTGCCTGCTGGGCAGTGAAGCCATTCATTATCTGGCCACCGACCCACAGCTTCCCAACGAAATTAGACCATCACAACATTACGAACAGCTGCGTACTACCATGCTGGAATACGATCAAATTGGACGCAAAATTTGGCTGCAAGAACTGCCAACACTGGGGGTGTTAACGTAATAAAAACAGCACTAGGAGTATTAAATAAAAATTAAATAAAAGGATAGCAAGATGAGTAACGCACCCATAAGCAAAGAAGAACTAAAAACATTTTTACAACGCAGCGACCTTAAAGCCTTCACCATTACCCTGTGGGTATGGGTAAGCATTGCCTTAACCTTCGCCTTGGGCATATTGTTTCCGGTGTGGCCTGTGTATGTGGTAATGGTATTTTTATTGGCCGGTCGCATGCAAGCGTTGGCGGCCTTAATGCACGAAGCCGGACACAATACCTTTTTTAAAACCAAAAAATATAATTCGCTAGTAGCTAACTGGTTAACGGCCCCGTTTATATTATTAAATGGCACCACCTACGCAAAGAGCCATAATATTCATCATAAAAATGCCGGTACCGAAAATGACCCAGATTTATCAAACTACCGAAACTACCCGATAAGCAAGATGAGCCTAGCGCGCAAGCTAAGCCGTGACTTGCTGGGCATTACCGGTTTAAAGATGATTTTATACATTGCCTTAACCGGCCGCGATCAATTATCACGTGAGAAGCGTGCGCCCTTCACCTTGGCAAAAGGCTTAATATTAAACGGCAGCCTATTTTTAGCATTGTGGGCGTTGGGGTACGGGGAATTATTTGCCCTGTGGGTAATTGCCCACTTTACGGTGTACATGATGATTATTCGTTGTCGCCAAATTGCCGAACACGCAGGCGTACAGGATTTATTTGCCGATGAACCCAAATACAATACGCGCTCTGTGCCCCAGGGCATATTAGGGTTTTTATTTTTCTCGCCCACTCAAGGGTTAAGCTACCACTGTGAACATCACCTGTTCATGGCGGTGCCCACCTACAACTTAAAGGCCTTGCACGAATTACTTAAAGAAAGGGGTTATTACTCGGATGTGCGCTTGGCCAAGGGTTATATGGATTTATTCCCTGAGATAATTGAGGCCTAAAATAATATCCCCAGGGCAGTACTTCCCTGGGGTAGCGACACCACTCAAACGAAGAAGATTTACCCCTGAAGGGCCGGGCAGTTTGCCGTTTTTTCAGGGTTTATTTTTGCAAGCTCCAATACAAAGTTATTGGCAATGTCTTTTGCCTCATCAATGCTTTCTACCCCAGGTGCCAGGTGCATCATGTTTTCATAGGCCAATGTGGCCGCCCCCTCGTTTTCTAAAATCTCTGAGCTCTTAGCAAGAATCAACCAAGCCGGCATAGAGACATTTAGGTCATCACCCGCATGTTTAATGGCTAGTTCAGCATTGCTTACCGCACTGTGAAAATTGCAGTTAATAAAGGCTTCAGTGGCCAGCGCTTTTTCTTCTTTGCCCGTTTTGGAGCTACACCCCATAAGGGTTAGGGATAAAACCAAACATACTAGGGTTTTCATACTATCACTCCGTTAAAGGTTAAAACCATGCATTGCCAATAGTCAAACAGTCAGGACGCATCGCTACTCTTTAAATTCTAACAGCTCTCTTAGGGGGCGGGGCAGCAGCTTTCGGGTTTTTTCGGTAATGGTTTTTTCGTGTTTTTGCCAAAACACCCCAAGGTAAACAATACCCAGACCAATGGCCGTTAGGGCTATGGGAAATAGCAGGCTGTCTTTAAACACACTGGAGGCCAGGTGGCCAAGGTAGCCACAGGCACCCAAAGCGCCAAATACCACAAACACTCTGCGTACTAAAGTGACACCTATACCAATCATTAACAGGTTAATTAAAAAATAGAAAAACTTGGCCAATTCGTCACCGGAGTTTTGCGACGAAAGCCCGCCCCAAAAAGCAACCACCCCAAATAGATAAATCCAAAATGCGTAATCGGCCTTACCCCGGGCGCGAATATCTACCCAAAATGCCAGGCCTATCATCAACAAACCCGAATACATGGACACCAGCTTTCTAAGCTGCCAAATATACTCACCATCTGACAGCATAACAGCAACATCCATACTCATATACCAAAGCGTAACGGCGATGGGCATGATTAAAAATGGGTACTTATACTTCCAGACAAGCGTAACACCCACGGCCAATGTGCCCAGCTCCATATACAGCCAGTGCCACTTAATATAGCGGTGATAATCACGGTAGGTGCTGTCGTCGGGCCAGACACCCAGCCATTGTTGCAAACCATATATCGCTAACGGCGTTAAACACACCGCAAAGGTTGCACAAATACCGGCTGGAATATCCAGCTTCTTAGCTGAAAATGAATTGCCCAATTTAAGCCCAACAGCGGCATATAACAGCGAGATAAAAAACAAACCCGCCCCGCCAAATATTTCCCAACCCAGGTTCATAAAAAGGGTCATGGCACCAATGGCAATTAAGCCCCCCACATAATAAAGCACATGGGTGAAGGTAAAACGGGGAGTATTGTGGGAATGAGCTTTAAAAAACTCAAAAAGGGCATCGGCCTGCTGAGAGGAGATGATGTTCTCCTCTACCGCATCACCTAATCCCTTCTTGGTAATATTCATGGTTAATATCCTTATATTGGCAAATGCGGGTGAATATTACGCTAAGCCTTTTACATACTTTAGGCAGGTATTATCGCTTGGCCATGATTAAGTGGCGTTGCGACACACTACTTAAAATCAATTGAAAGGTTGGCTTGTGCCCATAGCTTCCACTGATTGTTTTCCTTCTTAAATACCTGAAGCGCTTCAACTTCATTATCTTGGAAAGCGGCTCCGTTCACCTTAGTGGTTTTTTGCAATACTTTCGCATAGGCATATTCATCGTCTGAACCAACAAACTGATACTTCACAAGCTCGTACTTCAGGTCATAGGCTGGAAATATTTGCTGCAACATTTGCTGGGTTGGTAAGTACGAAGGCGACTGAGAATGCATGGTAGCTAACGCTCCGTCCATATTCTCGGCCTGAACACTTTTTAAATTGTCTAAGATGGCGCGTTCTACATCCGTGGCAACATCTGCAATGGCTGAGAACGAAAGTAGCAGTGCTGGAATAAGGGCTAGTTTTGAAATCATGGTTTAATCCTTTAATTATAAATTTAATGCTGAACAGAGGGCCAAAAGCCACCCGCATATTAATGCAAATTGGCTTAGATGTATTAGCTACGTGGTAATTTTAAGTGAATTTTAGGAACCACATCAACATACCCTGGGTAAGCACCTTCAAAGACTGGGTAACCGGCGTTAATGTCCGCAACCATACCATGGTAACCTAGCGCCCATTAAGCCGATTATTCTTGGTTTAAACCCAGTTCTTTTTGTTTTTTCTTGGTAAGCGCTAACGAAGCAAGCCGATAAGACTCTTTAAGATAATAGGTTAACTCTTCGTCGGTATCTTTTGTGCTTTCGTAATGCTGTATCCACTTCATACCGCGCGAAGCAAAGTAAGGGGCTGGTTTATACCCTTCACTATTACTTAAAAAGCCATAATCAAGATCGGAGGTTTTAAACGTAAAAGCAGGCTGGTTATCTTTTGGCCAACCACCAATTGCAAAAACCTTACCGCCTACTTTCCATACATGGGAGTTTCCCCACTGAATAACATGGGTGGCAACAGGTAAAGAGCCACAAAACTGATTAAACTCATCGTAATTCATAACGATTCTACTTTTTCTTTATAAGACCCAAAATAGAGGCCGCGTAGTGGCCCACTCGAAAGGCCAATTTGACCATTGCAGGCTATTAGGCTTGTCATTCAAGTATGCCAAATGTTCTTTGCAACATCGCCTCATTCGCTACGGTTTCTTTTACGGTTTTATCTTTATTTAGTAAAATGACCAACTGCTTAGCTTCAACATCGGAACCGAATGAGAACAAAATTGTAGGAGTGAAATTTCGTAACATCGGTACGCTTCGCTTATATTCATACCTAAGGATCTCTAGGCCATTTTGTGTAATATCGACACTGCTTGGAGAGCCCATTGTTTTTATAATTTGTGCTTTTGTTGTAACCCCAGCTTTAAGGCTATTCGCCACATCAATAGGATTGACTTGTTTTAACTCCATGCTACCTGTTGTACTACAGGCTGAAACTGCAAATGACAGAAAAATTATTGTTAGGGAGTGCTTCAATGTAAATTCCTTTTTAAACTGAAATATAGACAATCGTAACGCCCAGCACTATGGAAATTTAAGAGCGCCAGCGAGTATATTTTTCGTAGCAGAATCTTATTAGAATTATTTTCAGAACCAATCATAGGATGGATAGCTGCCACCAATAGATTTAGCCATAATATCATCAACGATTTTGAATGACTTCCTGCTATTTGTCATAACAATTACGCCTACCTTCTCTACTGGATACGCAACAATGTAATGTTTAAACCCAGCCTTGCTACCCCAATGCCAGAACGATTTATGCGGGGCGGTATCTTGTATACCCCATCCGAGCCCCCACTTTACGCCTTTGGCCACATCAACTGTTGGTGCAAGTAATTTAGATGCAATACTACCTATCTCTATTGAAGAACGCATAATATGAATAACAAACTTTGAGTAGTCTTCTGGGGTTGTGTACAAGCTCCAAGCAGCATGACCTGTTTGGGCTTCTTGATTTACTTCGTATTTATCTGCGTTATCACCATAGCTACTTGATACAACATATTCATAATCTTTGCGCCATTGATAGCTGCTTGCAGCCATGGATAATGGTTCAAAGACTATTTCAATCGCTAATTCATTCAAGCTCTTTTTCGTGACCTTTTCAATAACACCTTGCAAATACTGATACCCGTAACCAGAATACTGAAAGTCGCTACCCGGTTTAAAGCTAAATTTGGGGGAAACCTGTTTTCCTAAATTTGGCAATCCTGTTGTATGTGATAGCACCATTCTTGCCGTAATTTCTTTAGAGAAATTCTCGTTAGCTAAAACGTCTTCACCCATATATAAATATAACGGTTTATCAAGGTCTATTTTTTTCTTCTGCGCCAAGGCAACTACTATATAAGCAAATATGGGTTTCCCTAGGGAGGCAGCTTTGTAGACAGTATGCTCATTTATTTTTTTCTTTAATTCTAAATCGGCATACCCAAAAGATTTAGAAATTTTTACTTTGTCTTCCCGAATAACTATGACGGATAAACCAATAATATCGTTTTCATTCATTAGCACAGGAATATCATTTAACGATCTTTTTACTACACTAATAGGCTCATCAGTAATTAGTGCCCCGTCACGCCAGCACCCAACAGAAGAAAACGTTATAACAATGAGAAAGATTTTTACTATAGTTTGAATCATCTAGTTACTCGAAAAGTTTAACGCCCAAAGTATTGGAGAGCAAAAACGCAGTTTTTGTGAATCCAATACCTTTGCTTGTTAAGCATTATATTCACTTTTAAGCATTGTGTATAAACACTGGTCAACATAGTGATCATATAACCACTCTTTGTCTCTTAGCGTTGCCTCTAACTTGAAGCCTAACTTCACTGGTATAGCTCTACTCTTTTGGTTCTCGACTGCGCACCCAACTTCAATTTTATTCAGGCTTAGCGTTTCAAAACCATACTTGATTATTAAAGCCATCGATGTTGTAACGATTCCATTTCCACTAAAAGATTCACTTACCCAATAGCCAATACCACCTATTTTATTTTGTAAGTCAATTGGGTGGAAGCCTATTACACCACAGGGTGTATTTTTAAAGTAAATAAGGAATTGAGGACCTTGATTGTTTTTATATTGTTTAATCGTGGAATTAATGAAGAACTCTGTGTCAGAAACCTCTTTGGACATGTCAAGCCACGGGAGCCACTGCCTTAAATGGTCTCGATTAGAATCAACCAAGTCAAATAAGCAATGAGCATGTGATAACTCTAATAGCTCCAGAAATATTTCATCGTTTACTTTTAACTTCATATGCATTGATGCTTAACGCCTTGCTAAGCGGAAAATAATGGTTGGCTATAATCGAGAAGCGATGGCCAACTGTTATTTTTCCGTTTAAGCAACTTGTTATATCTCTCTTACATTATATAGGTTTAACTGGAATATGCACTTCGATAATGTGCTTATTAGTAGGGTGCACCTTAGGGTCATTAAGGTACCTTTCGAAACAACATCTTTCATCAGGCTGGAAACCACTTTGGGGAAGCCATTCACTATAAATTAATTGCCAAGCCTGCTCATACTCATCCGCATTAATTTCAAATTGAGCAACAGCATACTTTCCTGCAGGTATTTTAGATATTCCAATATCTCCATCGGCTTTAGTGCCTGCTTTAACTGACATACAAATATCTGCTTTGAACTTCGAAAAATCAGTTATTTCTAATTCATCTCGAAACACAGTAAAAAATTGTGTATCAGAGCAGTTTATTAATCCTCTAGCCCCTCCCCAATTGATTAATTTCTGAAAAAGTTGGCCCCATTTTTTTGTTTGACCTATAAAAGGGCCAATATGACGAATGTAAGCTACATTTATTTCATTAATATTTTTTACTTCTATCGTCACATCACTTCTTTTTAACATATTGATTTTCCACATTAGTTTGTTAGTTGAATCGTCAATATACAGTGAATATAAGGTGGTACCTTTCCAAAACTTGCTAAGCTCTTTGCGATTCTTGCTAAATTGAGCGTGAGCACCACTTCTCCACGATGTAGCACTTAACCCAAAGTGGTCTTTAAAGGTTCTAGAAAATGAAGCTGAACTTTTAAATCCGCAGTCGATTGCAATTTCAGTTATAGATTTTTTATGTTGATATTTTAAGATGTGTGCTGCTTTTTCTATCCGAATTCTTTGGACATATTTATTTAGTGGTTCTCCAACAACTCCTTTGAAAATTCTATGGAAGTGATGCTTAGAGAAATTTGATATCTTTGCTAAAGATTCTAAATCATGTTCCTGATCGTAGTTATCACCCAAGTAATCTATAACTCGGTTTATCCTTTTAATATATTCATCATTTGGATTTTTCATTGGTTCTTTCATAACTTATTTAAACTTAAACACTAAAATAATTCGGTACACTCAAGAGATTGGTGTTCCCCACGTTAAGTAGACACCTGTTATGCGCATAAGCGCTCAAATTCAGCAGGGCTAACATAGCCAATTGCTGAGTGTCTTCTCAACCTGTTGTAAAAAATTTCTATGTACTC
>Ga0209290_1000299_pt1 | contig 41699 bp, 35 predicted proteins | sample EN1Hudsemesocosm_2_FD_184632 | JGI IMG/M metagenome (GOLD analysis project Ga0209290, IMG submission 184632) | Methane-oxidizing microbial communities from mesocosms in the Hudson Canyon - EN10B Hudson Canyon (SPAdes) (version 2) | ecosystem: Environmental > Aquatic > Marine > Cold seeps... | reverse complement strand
CAATGAAGACTTTTTCCAATACTGCACCGGCCAAGGCTTGGCGGGCAAATGGCAATAGCATGAGCGCTCCCATGGCATCGGATATGAAACCCGGAATCATCAACATAACACCCGCCAGCAGTAACAATATGCCTTCAACCACTGCCATGGCTGGGGTTTCCCCTTGAGCCAACTGGGCCTTGGCCGCGTAAAAAGTACGAATGCCCTGGGTTCGCACCAACGTTACGCCGGTGACAGCGGTGGCCAGGGTTAACAATATGGTCCACAGGGCGCCTATCTGCCCGCCTACCTGGATAAACACCACTACTTCAAATAATGGTATTAATAAAAATAAGGCTAAAAATCTCATGACTGCTCTCTTTTAATCGATACCTAGCTTAATTGTGGTGTTGTTTTTGCTTTTCAAGAGTTAAGTCCAATTTTTGACACGAGATTATTATGGTCGAAATACTCGAAATTCTAGATACCAGCATCAAAATCTCCTTAGGAGCCCTGATTACCGGGCTTTCAGGCTACTGGTTGTCTGGCATGCGAGTAAAACAAAACCGCAAACAACAACAAATGGAACATCGCCGGGAATTGATGGAAGGCATCGCCCAGCAGGCAGAGCAGGTGCACCATGTGTTTATGAAGTATTTTGAGCTGATACAGGAATATATGAATGCCACACAAAATCGTTACGACTGGCCTCAGGGGCGCCGCTCTGAATTATATTTGGTCATCGATGAACTGGTGCAGTGTTTCAATGAACTCACCGCCGCCGAATCCAAATTACTGCTGCTGGATGAAAAACCCCTTTATAAAAGCCTGCGTAAATTCAGAAGCAAGGTGATTTTCTTTCGCCGCCACTATTACATAGATAAAACCGACTTAAACAACCAGGAAGCCCAGGATATAAAACGGGAAGTAAGCAAACTTAGAGAGCAATTTTTTGATGCCCTGAGCGACCGCTACGCCCAAGTTTAAAACAGTTTAAAAGAACACTTCGTTGTGTAGACCGCTTGCCACCCTCGGGTGGCTTTTTTATGCCCAAGGATGGGCGGTATCCTAAAATTGCAGGAGCAAATTTTAGGGTATGCCCAAGGATGGGCGGTCGGGATTTTTGCTCCAGGCAAATCCCAAGTACTTACATCCATGTAAGCAATGGCGCGGGCGCATGGATGCGCAGGAGCGGCGTTTTATCAGGTTACCAATATTAACTTTTGACCCCTGAGCTTTAAATTTACATTAAACAAACCACCAGCTAACCACAAAACTCAGCAATCCCTGCAGCTACGTCTAAACTTACCCTAAGTACAATAAACATACTGGAGCACCACCATGTCCATGGGGTTACGGGCCAAACTGTTGGCTATTATAGGTTCTGGCATCCTAGGCCTAGGCTTAGTAAGTGCTTTTTCGTTTACCTCCTTATCCGGCAATATAGGAGAGTATGAGGATGTTCTCGGGCACGATGTGGCCGCGGCCCTGGCGGCCGATGACATGAAACTACAATTTAAAACACAAGTACAAGAGTGGAAAAACGTCTTACTGCGTGGCTACAATGACACTAAACGTGAAAAGTATTGGAAGAAATTTCAACAACAACACCAATTGGTGCAAGCTGCTGGTCAAAAAATATTAACCTTCGCCAAACTGGAAGAAACCCGTCAACTCACCCAGCAATTCTTAACTCAACACGATGCCTTGCTGGATAAATATAAGGCAGGTTATGAAGCCTTTAATCGTTCTAATTATGACCCTAAGGTAGGTGATGAATCAGTCACAGGCATTGACCGCGCTCCTGGCAAGTTGGCTTCAAAGATAACTCAATCGGCTTTCGAACAGGCTAAAGAACACAGCGCCATTGTCAGCTCTGAGGCCGACTCTACCGTCATCACTGGAATGAGCATCATAGTATTGGCCATGGCGGCTGTACTAGCCGTCGCTATTTTCATGATTAATCGCTGGATCATTGAGCCCATGCAGCATGCACAGGGATATTTGCATGAGTTATCCAAAGGCAAAATGGACTTCAACATTAAAAAACAAGCAGGCGATGATGAAATTGCCCAAATGCTAGATGCCTTACAGCTATTACAAGGCAACCTTAATGACGGGGCTGGCGCCATTAACGCCAGCATTAATCAATTATCTGGTAATGCCACCAGCCTTCATTCCATCGCCACCACAATCCGGGAAGGTACAGATTTGCAATATGAGCGTACCGATCAGGTGGCCACAGCCATCACCCAAATGTCGGCGGCCTCTACTGAGGTCGCTAATCATGCCCAGGATGCGGCCAAGGTGGCCAACCAGGTTGAGCAAGATGCCCAAAGCGGCGTAACCAACATGCGCTCGGCCATTGCGACAATTAATGCTACCAGTGAGCAAATTGCCACCACCGCTGATGTGGTGCGTCACCTGGAAGAAGACACTAAAAATGTAGGCACGGTTTTGGATGTTATTAAAGGCATCGCCGAACAAACCAACTTACTGGCCCTTAATGCTGCCATTGAAGCTGCCAGAGCAGGAGAGCAAGGCCGAGGATTTGCGGTGGTGGCCGATGAAGTTCGCACCTTGGCGCAGCGCACCCAGGAAAGCACCGCAGAAATTCATACCATCATAGAAAACGTACAAAACGGTGCGCAAAATGCGGTGACGGCCATTGAGAGCGGCCAAAACAGAACCGAGGAAAGTGTCACACAGGTGAATCAGGTGGGTGAAATCATTGAAGCCATTAGCCAGTCGATTGTACAAATTTTGGGTACTAACGAACAGATTGCCCAGGCGGCTCAAGAGCAAAGCCATGTGGCTGGTGACATTTCAAAAAACATCAATCAAATTACCAGCACCGCCCAAGACAACTCACAACATGCCGAGAGCACTTTGCAGTTAAGTGAACAACTCAAGGCCATGTCCACCACCTTGGGGCAACAGATTAAAAAGATAAAAGCCTAATAACTGCTTACGGCGGTATTTTGGTAAGCTGTGCCCATGGATAAACAGACTAAACCTCAGGCCGCCAATCAGCGTGACGCCATATTGCAACAGCTTTCGCAAATTCCCCATGGCCAAGTTACCACCTATGGTGCCCTGGCCAAGGCCGCCGGGCTACCCGGTTATGCTAGATATGTGGGGCAAGTGTTAAGAAAGCTGCCCAAAGATACCAAGCTGCCCTGGCACAGGGTGGTGAATGCCCAAGGCAAGCTGAGTTTTCCGTTGTCATCGGATGGTTATCTGGAACAGAAAACTCGCTTACAAGAGGAAGGGGTTGAATTGCACAACCACAAGATCAATTTTAAGAAGTACCGAGACGGCCGATAATACCTTACCAATTAAGTACGAATTTTAAGTGACTTATTGGCCAGGTAAACCAGAATTAGAACCGGCAAGCCGATACACGAAGCAATTATAAAAAACGATGTATAACCCAAACTGTCCACTATGCTGCCCGAATAACCCGCCAGCAACTTGGGAATTAAGGTCATCAAAGAGGAAAACATAGCGTATTGCATGGCTGTAAAGCGTATATCCACTAAGCTGGACAAAAACGCAATGAAACCGGCACTGGCAATGCCTGCTACTAAATTATCCGCCGCCACCACAAAATAAAGTACATGCAGGTTGTGACCGCTGTAGACCAATAGAATGAATAATAAGTTCGTTAGTACGACCATTAAGGCACCAGCAAATAAAACTCTCATTACTCCTATTCGCATAGCTAAGACCCCCCCTAAAAAGGCTCCCACAATGGTCATAATAACTCCAAAAACCTTTACAGCATCTGCAATTTCATTCTTAGTAAACCCCATATCCTGGTAAAAAATATTTGAGATAACACCAAGGACAATATCAGATACTCGATACAAGCCAATTAGTGCTAACAAAAGCCAAGCAGTGCGCATTGAATAGTTTTCAAAAAAATTCTTTAGAGGCGATATATAGCTTACTTCTACAACTTTTCGATCAACCACATTTACGATTACCGCTAGCTTGGCGGCCCAAAAAGCAATTCCTCCAGCAACAATTAACCGAATAACTTCAATTAGGAACCCACTTAAGTTTGCATTATTGAAATAGGCTTTCAGAGATCCTACGATACCTTTCGTAAACCAAAAGCATGCAATAAAGGCTGTAACAGATATTATGAAAACAATAACTAAGCGAAGATAGTCTTGGGTTTGAAAAGCATGAGATTTAACGCGGTTAATTGGCTCTTTCATCATGAGTGTAATAAATATACCTACGGACATGAAAAAACTCATTATGTGATAAGTAGTCTTCCACGCTTCATAACGATAATTATCAGTACTGGTACCTAAATAACTAGCTAGGTAAAGCACACCAGCTCCAGCAACTATCATACTAATTCGATATCCCGCCACATAACTGGCCGTCATCATGCCCTGCAGGTCAGCACTGGCTGCCTCTATGCGATAAGCATCTATTGTTATGTCCTGGGTAGCCGAAGAAAACCCCAGCATTACGGCCCCCATAGCCATATATAAAAGGTCACTTTCAACAGCGGGATTAGAGGAAGCCATTAGCGTGATAGCCAAAATGACCCCTAATTGCGACACCAGTAACCATGAGCGCCTAAGACCTAACAGGCGTGTTAATAAGGGAATTGGAAGACAGTCAACCAAGGGCGCCCAGACAAACTTAAATGAGTAACCCAATGCAGCCCAACTAAAATAAGTTACGGCCGATTTTTCAATTCCCGCTTCACCCATCCACAAAGAAAGTGATGAAAAAATAAGCAATATGGGCAAGCCAGCCGAAAACCCCAACAACAGCATGTTTAATACTTGCCGATGTTTGGCCGCCGCTAGGCTCTCTTTCCAGCTGTGCTGATCATTAAGGTTTTTTAACAACTTAAGCCCTTAACATGGCAAATAAACACGTTAACCGGCCTAATCTTTAAAGTTTTTAAATTGCAGAGGCAAGGCAATGTCTTCACTGCCCTTCCAAAGCGCCATAACTTCTTGCAAGTCATCACGTTTCTTGGCGGTTACTCGAATGCTTTCCCCTTGAATAGCAGCCTGCACTTTCATTTTATTATCTTTAACCATCTTCACCATGATACGCGTAAGGTCTTTGTCCAAACCTTCTTTTAAGGTGGCTAGCACTTTAACTTGTTTACCGGCCCCTTGTGGGTCGGCGTACTCAACACAGCTCACCTTAATTTTACGTTTAATAAGGCAGGTTTCCAGGATAGGTTTCATTTGATCTGTGTGAAATTCTTCGTTGGCCAGCAGGGTAATGACCCCTTCTTTAAGCTCAAATGACGCATTAGCACCTTTTAGGTCATAACGACGCTCTAACTCACGGTTAGCCTGGTCCACGGCATTGGTTGCTTCGTGTGTGTCTATCTCAGAAACCACATCAAATGAGGGCATGCTTGCCTCCTGTTAAATTCATTAATATTTAGTTGCCTGCAATTTTAACCAGACACACAGAAAATTCATTCCTTATTTTTGGCAATTTGGCACTGGCCACACTTATAGTGCAATTATTAGGCTGATTCCGACCAGTATTCACTGGTAAATAACCCACCATTAACTATCTTGTAGATATGAATAAAAAAATAAGCTTAGATCTGGCGAATCAACCCTACTACCTTCAAGTTTCAAGCTCTGCTCACCTACCGATTTTTAGTTCGGTATTTGCCATCGATTATTTTTTGCAGCTTCTGAATCAGCAAAGCAATATTGAAATTTACGGATACTGTTTTTTCCCCAACCACCTGCACTTGTTAATACACAGTAAGGTTGCCCCCAGCCATTGGTTGGAAACCTGCCTGGTGCAATATAACCAATGGCACAATGACATAAGCGGTGACAGTGGTTACCTATTTGATGACAGCCTGACCCAACAAATATTAATACAACCCAAATTCCTAGTGAAGGCATTACGCCATGTGCATAACTTACCTGTTGCAGCTAAATTATGCAGCACCAGCGACCAATTTTTGTACAGCTCTTACCATGATTACACCGGGAAACAGCATACCCAGGTAAAAACAGCCCCCATTTTAACTATGCTATCTCACCACAGCGGCCAACGTGGTAAACGCTTTGAAGACTATATGAGCAGTAAACAACCTTTACCCAGCAAACAGAGCTATCTAGATAACAACGAATTTTATTTGGCTTATGCGGACTCGAGCTACATCACTCGCGCCATGTCCGACTATGGACAGGAAATCTCCGAAGACATTGAGAAGGACCACTCCCAACTTTGGCAGGCTTGTTTAACCGCTTTGAATGATGTGACTCAACTGGACCAAAAAACCTTAATGGGCGTTAGCCGCCACCATAATTTGCCCGAGGCACATTATTTGTTGGCCTGGCTGTTTGTTAAGGTGGCCAAAGGCCCTCTGTATTTTGCTGCCAAGCGCCTGTCTAAGGATCAAACCACCCTGCAATTAAAGATCAATTCGCTATCTTTACACCACCCTAAAGCCTATTTACGGTATATTGCCAATTTTTGGCAACAATCAATCACTGCATAAATATGTCAGACATCCACATTATTGGTACAGGTGCTATGGCTTGCCTGTGGGCCAGCTACTTTCCATCACACTACAACTTGCACTTTATACAACGACACAGCAAAGCTGAGACGTATCGCTTTGAAAAAAAACCGAATGGCACTTTCATTTCAGGCCAAAGCCTGACAAAAGACACCATTCAATCCCCTATAAAACACTTAATTGTTGCCACCAAAGCCTTTGATGCCAAGAGCGCACTGGATAGTATTCGGCAACACCTTGATCCTGATGCGCAAATTTTACTCTTACAAAATGGTATGGGCAGTCAGCAGTTGATAGGCCAAACGTATGATCAATATGCCGTGTATGCCTGCAGCTCCACCGAAGGCGCTTACAAAAGCGACCCACACACCCTCGTACATGCAGGCATTGGCAAAAATAATGTTGGACCTATGAGTAACCTAGCGAATGTTGAAAAGTTAAGCCGTTGGCTGCCTAAAGAAAACTTTATATGGCAGGAAGATATTGAGCCTATATTGTGGAAAAAACTGATTATTAACAGCGTAATAAACCCACTGACGGTTATTTACCAATGCCGCAATGGGGAGCTCATAAAACAAGAGGACATTCGCCAACATATGCAGCTCATATGCAAAGAGCTGGATGCATTGCTTGAAAAGTTACCTTTCAAGCTGAGCAAGTCTTATCCTTTAGCATTGGAAATTTGCCAGCTAACGGCCAATAATTACAGTTCCATGTACCAGGACTGGCAGAAAAAGCGCCCCACTGAAATTGACTTCATTAGCGGCTTTATCGTAAAAACGTGCCAAGAATATTCGGTACCTTGCCCACAAAATGAAAGGCTGCTAAAGCAAATACAGCAACTAGACCTTGGCCCCTAATGCCATCTAATGTAGTCTGCAGACACTCCAAATATTACTGCCAGCCATTTTATTGTTATGCGCCAATTCTTTCGCCAACTAAAAGTCAGACATAAGGTATTCATATTACTGGCCATTGCCATGTTTGGCATTTCTGTTTTAAACGTATTTAGTAATTTATGGCTCGCCTCCCAAAACCCTATTCAACAACATATTGCAGCATTAACCCCCTTGTTACATGGCCCCAATAAAGAAATTAAAACCAGTCAACAGTGGCAAAAATACTTAAATATACGGCAAACTCTTTTCACCATTACTGATACCGGTGTTTACAATAATGACGGGAAGTTATTGGATGCCACCCAGGCTATCTTCCCCTCACACCTTAGCCAAATAAGCTTGGCTCAATTGAATGCCAATACGGTTTTAATACCCGGCCCAAAATTTACTTTAATGCTTGAAGTAAGTGCCCACATTACCCGCATCTTTCTTTTTGAAGTGGTCGTTATCAGCCTGTTAATACTCGTAGCGGGCATTACTTTTATTTGGATAATCCTCTACTTTGTTAATCGACTTATAATTCGGCCTATATTTTCATTAACCGCCACCACCAACGAAATTGCCATGGAGCAAAATTATTCGTTACGAGCGAAACGTTTTTACCCCGATGAAATAGGTACCCTGGCAGAAAACTTTAACTTCATGCTTAACCGCATCGAACAAGACGACCATATGCTACGCCAGGAAAAAGAAAAAGCAGAGCAGGCGCGACAGCGAGCCATTGAACTTTCGAAAAAAATGCACGACACCAACGAACGATTAGGCTTTGAGGTTAAGGTTCGAGCTCGAGTGGAACACAAGCTCACCGACTTCCAGCATTATTTAAATAATATAATTGACTCTATGCCCAGTGCCATTATTGCCGTAGACCATGAGTTAACCGTTACCCAATGGAACAAAGGGGCTAGCCTAATTACCGACATCAAACGAGATGATGCTATCTACCAGCCGCTGGAGGAATCTTGTGAGTTTTTACTACCCCATTTAACGCTTATTAGCGACTCACTGGATAATCACAATACCAATAAAGTAGAGCGCATCGCCTTTACCTCTGATGACAGTAATCGTTTCCTAGATATAACAATATACCCGCTGTTAGACACTACGCACTCGGGCGCGGTAATTAGAATTGATGATGTAACTCAGCGCACCCAGATGGAAGACATGATGGTGCAGTCTGAAAAAATGATGTCGCTGGGCGGCTTAGCGGCGGGCATGGCCCATGAGATCAACAACCCATTGGGGGCCATTATTCACACCGTTCAAAATATAAAACGCCGCTTAAATCCAGCATTAAAGCGAAACATAGACGTGGCCAATGCCATGAATATTGACATGGAACAAATATGCAGTTACATCGAAGATCGGGGTATTTTCTCGTTTCTGGACAACATCAACCAGGCCGGAGAGCGCGCCTCAACTATCGTTAGTAACATGCTGCAATTTAGCCGACAAAGCTCCAAGACCTTACACCCACAAAGCCTGCATCACATAATCGATCGCGCTATTAACATTGCTAAAAACGAATACAGCCTATCTAGCGGCTACGACTTCAAAAGCATAGATGTGATTAAAAATTTCGACTTCACTATGAACGACGTACCCTGTATTCCCTCTGAGATAGAGCAGGTTATTCTTAACCTATTAAAGAATTCTGCCCAGGCACTACAGGATTACAAATCACAAAAGGAATTTGATATAGACTGGTATAGCCAGATTCAAATATTTACCCGCCAAACCGGTCAAATGGCCGAGCTTATTATTGAAGACAATGGGCCAGGCATGGATGAAAACACCACTCGCCATATATTCGAACCCTTCTTTACCACTAAGGAGGTGGGCTTGGGCACGGGACTTGGATTATCAGTGTCGTTCTTCATTATCACCAACCACCATCAGGGGCAGATGCGAGTAGAGAGCACCCTGGGATCGGGTACTCGTTTTACCATTAGCCTGCCTCTGACCAACCAGCCGGATGACAAGAAAAGCTCTCAAACCAACCCAGACTAACTCTGCTAACGACCCTTCCGCCTTAGATCTATTTAGAACACTTATTGATCTTTTGCTAGCGCTTTTGTACTATTGCCGCGAAATTTAGGTCCCAAGTCGTTCAAGACAAGGGTTAAACGGGAAACTGGTGTCGATACTCGTCATTTAGACTACGAGTAATCAAGTCCAGTGCTGCCCCCGCAACGGTAAACGATTTTAGATTAAGCACACTGCCACTGAGAACTGTATTTAGGTTTTTGGGAAGGCGCTTAATCAGAGATAACTTGTTCTATCTCAGATCGTAAGCCCGGAGACCGGCCTAATATGAATATTAACTGAAGTTGCGGTGGGCGACTGACGAATACTATGCCAGCGTTTTACTGTGTTCGTTCCAAATCTCCCTCCTTTTAGGTGAACCATGCGTACTTGGCTATTCTTAAGTTTATGCACATTTATATTGCATACTACCGCAGAGGAATTTTCATTAGATGCACAAGTAATTACTGCCCCTATCAGCGTTTCTACCCTAAAGGTAATGACCTTTAACCATGAAGAGTTCGCTGGTAAATATCAAAATATTAGTGATCTATTACAACAACAGGCAGGAATTCAGGTGAGAAGTTCAGGGATTGGTAATCCTGTATCGATATCCATTCGCGGCTCCAGTCATCAGCAAGTTAAATTCATCGTAGATGGCCATGAAGTTAATGACGCACAGTATGGTGGTTTTGACCTAAATAAAATATCTCTTCACCAAGTTCAGCAAGTCCAAGTTATCCAAGGCAGTTCGGCATCCAATGTTTACGGAAATGCTGTAGGCGGAAGCATATTAATACAGACACTCACACCGGATCAAAAAGCTAAAAGTAAGACATTTGGCTCCACCGGGAGTTATGACACACAACAGCTTGGCTTCACCCACTACTTAACTGGAGCTGGTGTGGGGCTTTTAAGCGTTGATACTCTCAAGAGTAAAGCAGATTATGAATATGCAGTTAAATCTCCGTATGATTCTCCCGATGAACGCAATCGAGTCGAATCGTTAAATAATAACCTGTACGAGAAAAACACTGCATTAATTAAATGGCAATCGACACATTTAGAAAATAAAACTATCGGTTTAAAGGGCTCTTATTATGAAAGTAAGAAGCATCTTCCCAATTATCAGCAGAACAATCCCAATAACAACGCCAATATAAATACCGATGAATGGGAAGTACAAGGATATTTAAGTCAAGAGTTAACGGGGAAATGGCAGATTAAGACAGACTTATCAATGACAAGAAAAAATGAATTATTTGACGACAAAAACAATCAAATCGGCATTAATAGTGACTTCACAGAGTACGACAATAGAATTAATCGATTAAAACAATCACTTACCTATACATCACCACATTACAACTTTGATAGCTACTACTCAGCTAACCAAGAATCTTTTTCCGACAATCACATTCTTATTAACAATGAAATAAAATGTTTATCACCGGTTTCTACTTGTGACATAAAATCAAGTCAGATCACTCATAAAATTGGCAGCAGTTTTAGTTGGTTATCCTCTAAAGTAAATCATCAATTAGGTGTAAGCATTGATTTAATTTCATTAAAAAGATCTCAAAAGGAATTATATGCTGACAAGGAAGAAAGCAATAAAAATAGTGAGTATGCAAGCTGGAGCATTCAGTACCTTAATAGTTCAAAAATAGATTTTCAAGCTGCAGTCAATTTAAGCCAAGCAATTAGAATCCCATCTTTATATGAACTTTTTGGCGATCGCGGCCTAGCTAAAAGCAACATAGCCCTTAAACCAGAAACATCCAATAATTTTTCAGTGGACATAGATCACATTCGGAATAATATTTCGCTATCGTCCGGTTTTTTCTATAGAGATTTAAAAGATGCAATTGTTGCCCAATCTTCAGGTGGCATAGGAACTTATAAGAACTTGTCATCTGCACAAGTATACGGATGGCAATCACGTATAAACCTTTACACCTCAGAATATTCACTAAATTTTAACTGGCAATTTCAAGATAGCTATACTCAGTCAGAAATCTATGCGTCCAATAATAAAAAACTCGCCGGTATTTACCATCAATCTTTTACTGTTTCAGGCGATTACAAATTCAGCCCCTCTATGAGTGCCAACTACCAATATCAAAATGACGCAGAGCTATATGTTGACACGGCTAATTTAGAAAAGCATGCAGGCAGAGTCGTCCATAACATCCGACTTAGCTATCAACATAAAAATATCCAAAGTACATTTACCATTGATAATGTACTTAACAACCAATACATGGATCAAAGTAATCGTCCTGCCGCAGGGCGTCTTTTATCTTTAAGTATTCAATATGAACTTAACTGAGGTAGCAAACATGAAAACTAGCAGAGTTATATTATCAATAGGATTAATCACGTCACTAGCAGGTTGCTTAGATGAAAATAACAACGATAGTAACTATGTTGGTATTGAATGCAGTAATAGCCAACTAGACATGGCAATACAAACTATTTCCACTGACTTTACCAGTAGTGCTGTAGCTATAGGCTGTTCTGATGGAGGTTTACTTGATAGTAACCTAATATCCACTGAAAGTGATCGCACAGTTTCAGTGGGCAGTAAAAGCTTCTACCACATAGGAAAAGCCGGTATTGACTTAATCTCCAGCTACGATTTTTTACTTCCAGATGTTGAAAACTGGACTTACTCAACAAACGATGCAAATGAATCAACATCTAATACTTATAAGTTACTAGAAGTAAGTGATACAAAGGCCTATTTAATCCGTTATAACAAAAGTAAGGTTTGGATCGTAGACCCAAGTGCAATGAATGCGAATGACTTTAAAGTAGGGGAGTTAGATTTAGGTGCATACTTAGCCAGCACTGATTTAACCACATCAACTGCAACTGACATGATTGATGCTGTCATTACTGATGGTAAATTGTATGTTGCTATGCAACGCCTTCGAAACGGTGCTGAAGCGAGTTGGGGAGGAGACGCATACGACTATACCAATGATTCAATGGTTGCGGTCTTTGATATTACAACGGACCTGGAGCTTGAAGCCTCTCCTAGCAATGCAAGCTTTAAAGGCATTACCCTACAGGGTAGCAATGTTCAATCCCTAAATGTATTTGAAAATACAATATATGCTTCAAGTAGAGGAAACTATTCTAATGATTTTGGTTTATTAGAGACTATTAATACTAACACTTTCGAAGTTAACACTTTATTCGCGGGTTCAGCTGAACTTGGCGCTATCGCAGACTCAGCAATTATCTCTGCAACCCAGGGTTATATACTTACAGATTTGTCTAAAACAATTGACAGTGTATACACCTACCAACACAAAGTGCTTCCCATTAACCCAAGTACAGGGCAGGCAGACGATGCGCTAACTGGCTTTAATAATATTCACCTTACCGATATTGAGGTTGGCCCTAACAATTACCTTTGGATCTTAAGCGCGGTTAATAGTAATCCTGGTGTTTACAAGTTAGATGTGACAAATAATGAAGAAACTGTTTTTCTAAAAACTAATTTAAACCCTCATAACATTGCATTTAAACACTAAACCTTTAAACTCTAAATAAAGATAGCTGGGATGCCCTGCTATCTTTATTATTCAAATATCACACCTGAAACCTCTCCAACTTCTCCCTTAACGATTCCGTCAAAGCTGTCACCTCTTTAATCGCCTTCACAGTATGCTGCGCTCCTTCCACCGTGGCACGGCCCGATTCATTTATCTTCGCCACATTATCATCAATGGTTTTTGCGACCTGGGTTTGTTGGCCCGACGAGCTAGATATCTGGTTGTTAATGCTGGCAATGGCCCCCACCATTTCTACTATGGTATCCAGCGCGGTGCGTACCTTGGCGGAAGACTCCACCGTATCTTGCGCCATCTTGTGGCTGCTACCCATTACTTCTACCGCATTGGCAATGCCTGAATGAAGCGAGGTCATGACCTCTTCTATTTCCTGAGCCGAGCTCTGCGTGCGACTGGCCAGCGTTCTTACTTCATCGGCCACCACGGCAAAACCTCTACCTTGCTCCCCTGCTCTGGCGGCTTCAATAGCTGCATTCAACGCCAGTAAGTTAGTTTGCTCGGCAATGCCTTTAATAACCGCTAGCATGCTGCCAATATTGGTGGAGTTTTCTGATAGTTGATTTATAACATCGGTACTGCGCATGATCTCATCGGCCAGAGAATTTATTTGGGTTAGTGTCTCATCCACTACTTGATTAGCCGTGCCCGCCTGATTGGTAGCCTGCGTGGCAGATTCAGCGGCTTCTTCACTTTGACTATTCACGCCAGCCGCGGTGGTGGACATTCTACTGATGGCTTCAGCCACTTCTTGAGTTTGCTGTAACTGCTCATTGGCGGCACGATTACTTTGCTCGGCATTGGTGCCCACCTGGTCCATGGCCAAGCCCACATCCGCTGCGTTTTTATGCACCGCTTGCAGAAGAGTATGAATATTTTCAACCATGACATTAAATTCGCCGGTTAACTCCCCCATTTCATCCTGTGACTGCACATCCACCCTGACGCGCATATCCCCCTGGGAAATCTTTTGAGCCGCACTGTGAAACTCTCCCACTGTGCTGCGCACTGACCAAAAAAATGCGGCATACAAGTACACAATCATTAACATAACCAAAGATATGGCCACCACTACAGTTACCAGTTTTTGTGTTAAGTGCTCAATACGTACCTGCAAAATGTCATTTAGCTGGGGAATAGCAATTTCTCGTACTTGCTTAAAATTTGCAATTTTCGATTGGTAATAATTGCTAAATTCCTGCCAGCTAATCTCCAAGTTGATGGCGGCTATAATATCTTCATCAAGTTTAAATTTAATGTCTTCAACATCCGTCTGCAGTGCACTAAATGTAGATTTAAAATATTCCAAGAATAACGGACTGGCTTTTATCAAAGAGTCATGGTTTTGCTTCATCTCTTTACCCGTTAAATCCAGGGCATCATAAGCATTATTTAGCGTATCGTAGGTGCTTGCGGATATAAATTTTCCGCCAAGGGCGTTTACGGCCACGGCGTGTGATAAGCCAACCTGAGTCTCATAAGCTGGGTAATCATTTAGCAATAGCTTTAATAAAATTTGCACGTCTGAATTGGTATCCTGAGCGATACCCGATGCCTGAGATGCCTTAATGGCCAGAAACAAAATTTCGCTCACCACCTCGCTATAAAATTTATATTGGTCTTTCTCTGTGGGCTGACGATTCTCCCCGGTGCGTCCCAAACGATCCTTCCACTGCCCAAGTTTACTTTCTATTTCAATTCCCACTACGCTGGAACGGTGGTCGGCAATCAATTTATTTAGGGATTGGTACAAATCACTTTCGACTGTATTGGTTCTGTCTTCCAAAGTTTGCTTAGATGAAAAAGCGGCCGCTGAGCCCAACTCTCGATACAGCATGGCTTTATCCACCACCTGCAATACGTCATCAATAACTTGAATGGAACCTTTGGCTTGTTTGGTGGCCTGGATGTGTTGATAGGTTTGATTAACAATAACAAAACTTAAGATCAACAGGGGAATAAAGAAGGTAAGGCTGATTACACCAAATTTCTTGGCATAACTTAGCCTGTTCATAAAAAGAATGGCGGGAGCCAATAATCCATGCATGTTAAATATCCAGAGCCTACTACTTAATTATAAGTGTAGACCCTATTTTCAACTTGCCTTGATTGTTTGCCTTTCCATAAAGACAAACATGGATTTAGAGCAACAAGTGACGGACATCGCTCAGTAACTGACACAAATACCGAGTAAACATGGCTGCCTGTGCCCCATCAATTACTCTGTGATCGTATGATACACACAAGGGCAACATGAGGCGCGGTTCAAAACTCGAACCATTCCACACCGGTTTATAGGCCGCCTTGCTCACACCCAAAATAGCCACCTGAGGTGCATTTACTATGGGAGTAAATGCGGTGCCGCCAATACCACCTAAACTGGAGATGGTAAAACTAGCACCCATCATGGCATCCATGGGCAGCTTTTTATCACGGGCCAGTTTGGCCAGTTGCGAGCTTTCCTGGGCTAAATCCACCACCCCTTTGCTTTGTGCTTGCTTGATCACAGGCACCATCAAACCATCAGGGGTATCCACCGCCACCGACAAATTATAATACTGCTTCAAGATAAGGGTATCGCCATCAGGCCCCAAAGACGCATTAAATTGCGGAAATTTCTGCAGCGCTTTCACACAGGCCTTTAAAATAAACGCCAGTGGAGACACCTTCACACCATCTGGAATTTGATCTTTCATTTGACCCTTACGGTATATTTCCAGGTCGGTAATATCGGCCTCATCAAACTGAGTCACTTGCGGGATAGTGGTCCAACTGGCCACCATATTCTTGGCAGTGATTTGTTTGATTTTGCTTAACGGCTCTTGGGATATCTCACCAAAACGTGAGAAGTCTTCATCACTGCCTCTAATCGCCAATGAACCCACGGGGGCCGCCTGAGCAACACTGTTAACCTTTTGCTTCACGTAAGCCAAAAGATCTTCTTTAAGGATGCGCTGCTTAGGCCCAGTGCCTGAGATCAGAGCTAAATCCACCCCCATCTCGCGCGCCAATTTACGCACCGCAGGACCGGTATGGACCGCTCCCTTTTTAGCGGTGGCTGTTGGAACGGATTGCACGGGAGTCTTCTTGGGCTCCTGTGGTTTAGCGGGCGCCGGTGCGGAACTCTGTGCAACTGGATTAGGCACTGGCGCTGCCTGAGCCGCCACCTGCATAGTAGCGATAACATCGCCCTCGCTCACCTTCTCACCCAGTTTTACAGTGAAAGATAACAAGGTTCCGGCCTGCTCCACCGGAATTTCCATACTGGCCTTATCTGATTCCAGCACCATTAAGCTTTGCTCTGCCTGCAGTTCGTCACCCAGCGAGGCACTCAATTCTATGATTTCAACGGCGTCGAGGCCGCCTAAATCAGGCACTCGAACCTCTACTGTACTGGGCGCGGCACTGACCGGCTCGGGCTCTGTCACGGGTTCAGGCGCAGCTTGAGTTTCCACTTGCGGTTCACTACTTGCACTTGGGGCGACTTCCGCTGGGGTTTCGCTACCGGCGCCATCTATCAAGGCGAGGGGCGAGTCTGAACTTACCTTGTCACCCACCTTCACCAATAAGCTATGAATGATGCCCGTCATGGGAGCGGGCACTTCCATGGAGGCTTTATCCCCTTCCAACACCACCAACGATTCTTCTTCGTTAATGCTGTCGCCAGGTTGCACACAAATTTCAATAACTTCTACTTCGTCCATGCCACCTAAGTCAGGCACGGTTATTTGAGTTTGAGACACAGGCCTTCCTTTTAGTTGTAAAGTGGATCTAGTTTGTCGTGGCTAATGCCGTAATCGCTTAATGCTTTCTCTAACACAGCCTGCTTAATTTTGCCGTCTTTAAGCAAGGCAGAAAGTGCTGCCACCACGATAAATTGTCTATCCACTTCGAAGAAACGTCTTAGTTGTTCACGGCTGTCGCTGCGACCAAAACCATCTGTGCCCAGGGTCACATAGGTTTTATCCGCCGGCATGTAGGCACGCAACTGTTCAGAGTATTGTTTCATGTAGTCGGTGGCACAAACCACCGGACCGTCAGTACCATTCAGACAATCGTACAAGTAAGATGTTTTTTTACTGCCAGGGTTTAACAGGTTTTCACGCTCCACCTGACGACCTTCACGAGTTACTTCATTAATGCTTGGCGCACTCCACACATGGGCGTGAATGCCAAAGTCATCTTGCAGTATTTGCTGAGCGTGCAGCACTTCGTTCAGGATAGTACCGCTGCCCATGAGCTGCACTGACATACCGGCTTTTGGTTTCTTGGCTGCGGCCGGTTTTAATAAGTACAAGCCTTTACGTATGCCTTCCTCGCAACCTTCTGGCATCGCCAGATGCTGGTAGCTTTCGTTCATGACAGTAATGTAATAGAAAACACGTTCGTGATTTTCATACATACGCCTTAAGCCGTCTTGAATAATTACCGCCAGTTCAAAACCAAAAGTTGGGTCATAGGTAACGCAGTTGGGAATGGTATTAGCCAAAATATGGCTATGACCATCCTGGTGCTGCAAGCCTTCGCCGTTGAGCGTGGTACGTCCGGCGGTGGCACCAATTAAGAAACCTTGTGCCTGACAATCACCGGCTGCCCAGGACAAATCTCCCACTCGCTGAAAACCAAACATGCTGTAGAAAATATAAAACGGCACCATGGGTTTATCGTAAGTACTGTAAGCGGTGGCCGCCGACAACCAGGCCGAAAACGCACCGGCTTCGTTGATGCCTTCTTCCATGATGCGACCTTTTTTATCTTCCTTGTAATACATCATCTGGCCAAAATCCACTGGCTCGTATAACTGACCTTCTGAGCTGTATATACCTAATTGGCGGAACAAACCTTCCATGCCAAAGGTACGAGCTTCATCGGGTACGATGGGCACCACTCGCTCTCCTAAGGATTTATCTTTCACCAAAGTGGAAAGAACACGTACAAAGGCCATAGTGCTGGAAATAGATTTCTCACCACTGCCTTTTAATTGCGCGGCAAAGGCGTCTAACTTAGGTGGAATCAGTACTTCTTTGTTTTCGGTACGAGCCGGTAAAAATCCACCCAGGTTTTCACGCTTTTTACGCATGTAAACCATTTCCGGGCTGTCGGCCGGCGGGCGATAATAAGGCACGTCTTTTAGATCATTGTCGCTAATGGGAATATCGAAACGGTCACGGAATGCTTTAAGGCTTTCTATGTCGAGTTTTTTCACCGAGTGAGCATCCATCTTGCCCTCAGCCGCATCTCCCATGCCATAACCTTTAACTGTATGGGCCAAAATAACTGTGGGCTGCCCCTTGTGGCCGGCCGCTGCACGATACGCCGCGTATACCTTGTAAGGGTCGTGGCCACCGCGGTTAAGCTTGAAGATTTCCTCATCCTTCATGCCCGCTACCATTTCTTCCAGCTCTGGGTATTTACCAAAGAAATGCTCCTTGGTATAAGCGCCGCCCTTGGCCTTGTAGTTTTGGAATTCACCGTCCACTACCTCGTCCATACGTTTTTGCATGAAGCCTTTTTCATCCTTGGCAAACAACGGATCCCAGTGACGACCCCATACTACCTTAAGGACATTCCAGCCGGCGCCGCGGAAGGTGCCTTCCAATTCTTGAATAATTTTACCGTTGCCACGCACCGGTCCATCCAGGCGTTGCAGGTTACAGTTCACCACAAAAATGAGGTTTTCTAATTTTTCTCGGCCAGCCAAGCCGATGGCGCCTAACGCTTCCGGCTCGTCACACTCTCCATCCCCTAAAAAGGCCCACACTTTTCTGTCTAACCGAGGGGTTAATTCTCGAGCCGACATGTAGCGCATGAAGTGCGCCTGATAGATGGCCTGTATTGGACCCAGACCCATGGAAACGGTAGGGAACTGCCAGTAGTCGGGCATGAGGCGTGGATGTGGATAAGAGCTCAAACCCTTGCCATCTACTTCACGGCGAAAGTTTTCCAACTGTTTTGTTTCCAAGCGCCCCTCTAGAAAGCTACGGGCATAAATCCCTGGGGAGATATGACCCTGGTAATAAATAAGGTCACCTTGCGGGCATTTTTCACTGTCTTTGTTGGGTGCACGGAAGAAGTAGTTAAAACCCACATCGTACAATGTGGCACTGGATGAGAAGCTGGAGATATGACCGCCTAAATCATCACCACTTTCATTGGCACGCAGCACCATGGCCAAAGCATTCCAGCGAATGAGTGAGCGAATACGTCGCTCTAAAAACAAATCCCCTGGCATTTTCACTTCTTCATCAACAGGAATGCTGTTGCGATAGGGGGTGGTATAAGAATATGGCAGGGGTAGCCCATTGCGGGTGGCACGCTCGGCCAGGGTCTTCAATAAAAAGCGGGCGCGCTCTATGCCGTCTTCGCGAATCACACTGTCGATGGAGTCGAGCCACTCCTGGGTTTCAGTTGTATCTGGATCTTGGTCAAACGATTCCATTAATTATCCTTGCCAATAAACGATTAAATTAAAAACTATGTAAAAGTATAGACAAGTGGAGTGTATTGACCTTAGCGGCGTAAGACAAGGCAAAATGCGCCATCGTGTAGTTTTACTACAAAACATGATTTTCTAACAAAATGGTCACAAATGCAGTAAATAAGCCTTTAGATCGAAAAAATACCAGTGAATATCAATACAAAACTAACGAAATCCAATTAAGATAACTCATAAAGCCTTCTTTAAAAGCCACCAAAACCACATTATGTAGTAAAACTACACAAACATTACAAGAGAAAGGACTGACAATTGACAGTAAACAGAGGCAAATAAAAGTAACAAATATGAACAAGACAGAAGCGGAAATTGACTGTTATTGAAGTACAAGACCCACCCTAATAACAGCCAAAAGAAGTTTGAAGATGGTAGTTAAAGCGCTTCACCATGAATATGAGCACACATGGTTTTGGCCCCTTTTAGAATTTCAGGTACCGGTCGAGCCAGATCATCGGCGTGCACCCAATAGACTCGGTCATTCTTTACCGCGGGAATGCTGGACCACAAGCTCCAGTACTGCTGCGCCTCTATGCTGGGTTGAGGGCCAGAATAGATAATGACATCCGGGGCGCTGGCAATAACAGACTCCACCGATATATGAGGAACCGGCATGGGCAAGTCTGCATACAGGTTTACACCGCCACACAACTCAATCACCTGGTTAATGAGGTTATCTTTATTAAGCGTCATCAACGGCTTTAACCAGGCCTGAAAAAACACCCCCGGCTTGGCCCCTGGCGCTTTTTGCTGATACTGGCTTTTTAATGCCTGCCAGTCTTTCAAGAACCGATCCGCCCGCGCCTTTGCCACATCTTGTTTTTGTACCCAACCACCAATACGCACCAATTGCTCGGCCACATCTTGCGCATTTTGTGGGTCACTAAATCGCACATCTAGCCCCAGTTTTTGTAATTTTTCTATCTGTGGTGCCATGGGCGAACCCGGGATAGCTACGATGAAGTCCGGCTGTAAGGCTAGGATGCGCTCCACCGAGATACTGTTATAAGCCCCTACTCGCTCGATACTTTTTGCGGCCTCGGGGTAGTTTGCGTACTCTACCGTACCCACCACATGATGCCCGGCGCCCACCTCGAAAAAGTACTCGGTGATATGTGGGGCCAATGTGATGATGCGATAGGCTTTCGCTAACGAATCACCGGTATCTTGAGGCTTCATATCCTGCGCTTGAGCAGCGCCGACCAATAAAAATGTGGCCAATATAAAAAAAAACTTAATCATGACACGACTACCCATGGGTTTTTAACATATATTGATAAGGCTCTTGTTCATTTATCTGAACCCGTGAGCGGCAAGCGTAGGGCACATCCAGGCGGTTTATATTATTAAACGGCAGCCCCAATGCTTCTTTTAATAAAATTCGAATGACTCCGCCATGACATACAATCAGCTGCCTTTTTTCCGGGCGATGCAAACAACCAAACCAGGCCTTTAATACTCGCGCCTCAAAATCCAGTAATTTTTCACCCTCTGGGGCAACAAAATTCATAGGGTCATCCCATAAGCCCTTGATGCGTTCGAAATCTTCTTTAAATACGGTTTCCATATTTTGGTTTTCCCAAATACCAAAATTAAATTCACGCAAGTCGTCGCTAATCACCAAAGGAATATCTAGCTGAGCCGCCAGCTTTTTTGAGAAATCATGACAGCGTGATAACGGACTAGTAATGATCACGTCCCATTTTTTTCCGTTAGCATCAAATTCGGTGGCGGCTGACATTTGCGACCAACCTAGTTCAGTTAACGGATGATCGGTTATCCCACGAAACACATTGCCCCCTTGAGGCTCCCCGTGCCGTAACAAATCCAGAGTTTTGAATTCCATAGTTTTTACGCCTCTTTTTCGCTAACGTTGGCTTGAGCAAACGTGGCCATCTCGGCGTGCAACGCCAAGGCACTTTGCAATAAACTCACTACTAGGGCGGCACCACTGCCCTCCCCTAAACGCATACCAATATTCAATAGTGGTTTGGCATTAAGCGCTGCCAATACTTTTTGATGGCCCGGCTCGGCACTTTCATGACTGAACAATAACCAGGGAGCAATGCTGTCATTGATGGCCACCGCCATTAGCGCCGCCACCGAACTGATGAAACCATCCACCAGCACGGGAATGCCTAGCTGGGCACAACGAATATAAGCCCCTGCTAAACCGGCAATTTCGAAGCCCCCCATATTTTGTAATTGCTCAAGCGGCTCGTTGGATGCGTGCACGGCCAAAGCCTGATCGATTAACTTAACCTTTAATGGCAATTGCGCCTCGCTGATGCCGGTACCCATTCCCACTAACTGTTGAGCCGGCAGACCTAAACGAGCAGCCGCCAGCGCCGAAGCCGAACTGGTATTGCCTATGCCCATTTCACCACCGATAAATAACTGGCTTTCATGTTGTTGAGCACGCTCGGCCGCCAACCGCCCCTGAGACAAGGCTAACTGTAGCTGAGATTGATCCATGGCTGAGGCTTGCGAGAAGTCTTGTGTGCCTGGCGCAATGCGCGCATCGATAATTTGAGGGTGTGCATCCACCTCAAAAATAGTCCCCAGGTTTACCACTTCAAATTGAGCGTTTAGCTGACGGGCCAATACGGAAATGGCCGCGCCACCTGTAGCAAAATTCTTCACCATTTCGGTGGTGACCGCCTGGGGAAAAGCCGACACCCCTTGCTTGGCAATGCCGTGATCGCCTGCAAAAATACTAATATAAATACGCTCAAGCTGGGGCTTCAACACACCCTGTAAGCCAGCCAACTTTACCGCCACATCTTCCAGTGCCCCCAAGGCACCTGGTGGCTTAGTGAGTGTTAGTTGATAAGCCAACGCCTCTTCGATTATATCTTGCTGTACTTGGGCTGAAGCTTGTAGATACCAATTCATATTTTTACCTTTTATTCTTTCAACGGTAGTTAACGCTTTCAATAAATTTGAGCGTTAACTGCCTTTTACGACCATAGGGATACCGGCCACCATCAGCGTTACCTGTTGGGCCGCCTGTGCGATTCTTTGATGCAACCGCCCCAGCTCATCCACGTACAAACGACTCTCTTTACCCATGGGCACCACCCCCATGGTAATTTCATTGGATACCATGATGACCCGCCCCTTCACTTGGGTAAGCGCGTGTAATAAATCAGTGACACTTTGATGAATATCTTTTTTCTGGTACATCAAATTCATCAACCACAACGTGAGGCAATCCACCAACAACACATTATCGCTGCAACTGTTTGCCAGCAAAGCTTGAGGAAGATCACATAACACTTCGATACTTTGCCAATGATCGGGGCGATCACTCTGATGCTGCTTGATTCGCTCGCGCATTTCATCATCAAATGCCTGAGCGGTGGCCACATATACCACGGGCATTTCACTGTCTTTGGCCAGCCGCTCGCCATAGGCACTCTTACCCGAACGGGCGCCGCCTAGTATCAAGTGTAAAGAAGAGGTAACGACAGGGGTCTCAGACTGATTTTTTGTCACAGAATGTAGCCAGAAGTGGTCAAAGGAAATGGAGCGGCTAATATTATAGGGTATCGGTAGCTGGAGCCAGTTTCATGAAAGATCAAAGGCAATTTCTACGCAAGGCACTACATTGCACTGTGAGTATTTTTGATGAAGACCAAAAAAGTGTGGGAGTCATGGCCGATTACTCTGATACCGGCATCATGATTGCCAGTTACCAAGCCATTGCCGTAAACCAAACCTTTCACTTTTCCATGATTGATTTACCTGGCAACAGCGGCACTAAACGCAGCGGCCGCATCGAAGTACAAAGTGCCTGGTGTGACAAAATTAATACCACTCAATTTGGCACCGGCTTCAGGTTACTCAAGGCCGACGATAGTGCAAAACAGATGTTTCAAAGTTATGATGCGGTGCAGCAAACTTAGGCAAGCAACGTATTCATGGCAAGCTCACTCAAACCACATTCCAACATTCGCCTGGGCATAGACTTGGGCGGCACCAAGATTGAGATTATCGCTCTTGACCACTACGGCCAACAGCAATTTCGCAAACGCACTCCCACCCCAAAACACCCGGATGCTAATTCGCAATATCAGCTGATTATTGATGCCATTCAAGGGTTAATAAATGACTGCGAAAAAGAGCTGGGCCAGATCGACTCGCCTTTAGGCATCGGCATTCCTGGCGCCATTAACTTAAAGACTGGCAAGGTTAAAAATGCCAACACCACTTGCCTCATTGGCCGTGATTTTAAACTAGACCTACAACAACAGCTTAAACGGGACATTTATCTGGAAAACGATGCCAATTGCTTTGCACTAAGCGAAGCCATCGATGGCGCAGGCAAGGGTGCACAAAGTGTCTTTGCAGTGATACTGGGTACAGGTGTGGGCGGCGGCATCGTGATAAACGGGCAATTGTTAATTGGGCCAATGCCATTAGTGGAGAATGGGGGCACAACCCGCTGCCATGGTGCACCGAGCAGGACCAGCCCCAGCAGGCATGTTATTGCGGTAAAGAGGGCTGCATAGAAACCTATTTATCTGGCCCGGGCTTTAGCAAGCAAAACCAACTGCAATTTGACTTGCAGCTCAGCAGTCACCAGGTAATGGCGCAAACTCAATCACAATCCAAGGTATTGCTGGCCTATGACTTATACGTGGAGCGACTGGCCAAAAGCCTGGCTGGTGTAATTAACATTTTGGACCCCAACGTGATTGTGCTGGGTGGAGGCTTATCCAATGTGGATAGTTTGTACCTGGATATACCCAAACACTGGGGGAAGTATGTCTTTAGTGATGAGGTAAACACCCGGCTAGTGAAGAATACATTTGGGGATTCGAGTGGTGTGCGCGGTGCTGCTTATTTGGCTAGAAGCATTTAATTTTTCACAGCCTGAAAAATCGGCCACAGGCTGGCCTGGGCAACTGCTCCATGCTTTACCCTCATAAGAGCCATCCATGGCTCGATCGTACGAGGGCAGCCCCTGCCCGACCCGCCTTAGAAACCAGCAAAAACCGTCAAACAGGCCACTATCAACAACCACAATACCGCGCAGCGAAACATCAGTTGATTGGTATCCATCAAAGCCTGCTGAGCCGTCTGACAATCAAAATCGGCCTCCCCTTGTTTGTCGCCGCTTAAGGCTGTTTGAGTTAATACATTGCGACTGGTGCTTTGAAAATCGGTGACAAACTTTAATGCCACTGGAAAACTGCTGACAAAATCACCGGCCAGAGCGATGCTCACCGCCAACAAACGAGATGGCAGCCACTCTATGGCCCCTAACAAACTTTTTACCCAGGGCAACTTAAACTGGCGAAAAAACCAAAAGCTTAGCAAACACGCCAACGCACCACTAATGCCGAGCATTAAAAACCAGAATACAAAAACAAAGAAGCGCACAAACCAGGCATAGATAATGGCCTGGCGTACGGTTTGGTGCAGCTCGAAGGGACTTTGGCACTCCACTTGATTCTGCAGATTTAGAAAATTCTGAGCACAACAAAAAGCCCCTTGGTAATCCTCTTTATTCCAACACTCTTTATAAGACTCAAAACGCAAGCTAAAGTCATCCCGCCCCAATACATACAGCAACACCGCCACCTGTATTACTAACGATAAAGCCCCGCCAATTAGACCTCCAAGGCTGGCCATAAATAGCGCCACCAACAAACACGGCACCAGTACAGTGAGACAATAGACACCCAGCTGCCCCCTAAACCCCATATCTGCCACATTAAATGGCCCAGTTAAACGCTTAAACCATTGGTTATCACGCTCGTAACCTTGCTTACGGGTTTGTTTTTGCAAAAGCACAGTAAAAAGAAGAACGATAAATTTCATGTGGCCATTACTTATTGATTAGGTTTTTGTATTTAGGCCAGTCGAAGCTGGCGCCCGGGTCGGTTTTGCGACTGGGGGCGATGTCGCTGTGCCCCACAATACGCTCTGGGGTCATGGCTGGGTACGTTTGTAATAATAGCTCAGTGACCTGGGCTAGCACCTCATACTGGCGTTTATCGTAATTGATATGGTCACTGCCTTCCAGTTCAATGCCGATGGAAAAGTCGTTGCACTCGGTTTGCCCCTTAAATTCGCTGCGACCCGCATGCCAGGCCCGCTTATCGAAGGGCACAAACTGCACCACAGAGCCGTCCCGACGAATCAGTACGTGAGCACTTACCTGCAATCCTTTGATGGTTTCAAAATACGGGTGAACAGTGCAATCCAGCTTATTGCAAAAGAAGTCTTCAATATAGCTGCCACCAAACTGCTCTGGCGGCAGGCTGATGTTATGCACCACCAGCATATTAATGTCAGCCATGGGGCGCTCATTATAGTTAACCGTTGGGCACCATTTGGCACTGGTTATGATGTGATTGTGTATTTTCACGTTCTAAGGCGTTTATAGTTAAATTAGCGCAAGCATTGATGAAATGGGCTTAATTGGCAACCCTGTCGTGCAGCGAACCGGGACAAGTGCATAAATGGCCCATTCAGGGTAATATCCTCGCCTATTAACCGCCTAGCGCGGCACCCTTAATTCAGCAGTAGATAGCAAAGCAGCCTAACCCATGAACCTGACACTGAACGACCTAAGCCAAGACATTCAAGACACGGTAGCCTGGGCATTAAAAGAAGACGTAGGCAGCGGTGACATCACCGCGCAATTGATTCCCGCCAGCAACCAGAGCCAAGCACGCATTATAAGTCGTGATAATGCTGTGATTGCCGGGGTGGCCTGGGTAAATGAGGTGTTTCGGCAGGTGGATTCCGGCGTTGTTGTGACCTGGCAGGTGCAAGATGGTGACCGCGTAACTCCTAATCAGACCCTGTTTGAACTAAGCGGCTCTTCCCGCAGCTTATTAACCGGTGAGCGTGCCGCCCTTAACTTTTTACAGACCCTGAGCGGTGTAGCTACTAAGTGTTTTGAATACAGCCAAAAAGTGGCCCACACCCAGGTGAAACTACTGGATACCCGCAAGACTCTGCCAGGACTTAGAAGCGCATTAAAATATGCAGTAACTCAAGGGGGTTGCCACAACCATAGAATTGGTTTGTTTGATGCATTTTTGATTAAAGAGAATCATATTAATGCCTGTGGCGGCATTGAAAAGGTGATTGCGCAGGCCCACCAAATTGCGCCGGGTAAACCTGTAGAGGTGGAGGTGGAATCCTTTGCTGAGCTTAACCTCGCTTTAGATGCGGGTGCCGACATTATCATGTTGGATAACTTTAGTATTGAAGAGACTCGGAAAGCCGTATTACACGTAGATGGAAAGGCTAAGTTGGAAGCCTCCGGCGGCATTACCGATGAGACCTTGGTTAAAATAAGTGAAACCGGAGTGGATTATATTTCCATCGGCGCACTTACTAAGGATATTAAGGCCGTGGATTTATCCATGCGAATGCTTTAGTCAATTTAAATACCATCCTCATAACCCAACACTTATTTACACTCAGTTGGGTTTAATCTCAAACTCCCTAGTGCCTGCTTAAATCAAAACGACTCAAAAGGCTCCGTGAGTCGTGGCGACCCATCCATATCAAAGACCCAACCTTTACTGCCACATACCAATCAAAGTCAACATGTGACGTAAATTGTCACTCACTGCAACGCACTAAAGATCAAAAAACAGCCGACCGTGACCCAGCGCACAAATATCAGCCCAAAGTCATAGGGTTTTGAGACTTGTGAGCCTTCCTTTTGCCCAAATAATAATGAATACTATGTTTCAACAGTTGGCACAGCTTCTGCAAAGAACACTATGAAAACTGAAACAAGCGAAAGCTAAAATAAAGGTCACTATTTAAAGTGACCATAAAAACTAATTTATTAACCCAAGTGGAGCGGTCTACTATGAAAAACCAAAAAGGTTTTACACTAATTGAATTAATGATTGTGGTAGCAATCATCGGTATTTTGGCATCTGTTGCGATTCCTCAGTACCAGACTTACATTGCACGTACTGATGCTACAACGGTTACTACTTCAGCCATGCGTGGCTTACAAAACGCAGTAGCAGAATACACAGCTACATACGGTGTTATGCCTACTGGTTACGGTACCGGTGGCCTTGCTGATGTTTCATTTGTGCAAGCTGACAGCACTGATCACGATGCAACAACCATTAAAGCAGTAGGCGCTGATGTTATTACTTATACTCGAACCTCTGACATTCTGGGTGTAATTAAAATGACATTTGATCACAGCAATAAAGAGCTTAACGACAAGACACTGGTTATTAATGCTAACCTAAGTACTGGCGGCCAGGTGAGCTTTGCAGTTGCCCCACTAGCAGATCAAGATGGCGACGGCACAAGACTTGACAAAAAGTATTGGCCAAAAATCAAGTAATCATTTGATTGCTTAATAAAAACCCGCTACGGCGGGTTTTTTTATGTCTGCGGTTTTAAAAAATAACGCCTGCTTCACTGTTTATATCCAAACAAATGGGTATTATAAGTGGTTAATTAAAACAAGAACTTTCAGCATTATGGCTAACCTCAGCGGCATTGCTCGCCAGTATGTCGAGCGTAACCTGTTAAATGAACGACAGGCCCAGGATATCAATACCGAATCCAACAAAGAGTCGCGCTCCTTTATCATGCAGAGCTTGCTTTCCGGTGCCTGTAAACCCAAGGATGTAGCCCTATTAGTATCCGCTGAGTTTGGCCTGCCCTTTCTGGATTTATCCGCCATGGATCCAGAGCATTTTGTAACAGACCTGATTAGTAGCGAACTTTTAGAAAAGCACAAAATCCTACCTATCTTTAAGCGGGGTAATCGCCTACACATAGCCCAAGCCGACCCGTCTGACTTACAAGCATTGGACGAAGTGAAATTTGCTTCCGGTATGACCGTAGATGCCACCGTAGTGGAATATGACAAGCTAAATGTCATATTGGAGAAACTTAATGCCGGCAACGATGCATTTGATGATCTGGGTGAAGACCTGGATTTAGAAGAAGATGACCCCAAAAAAGATGACAGTGCAGAAGAAGACAATAAGGGGGATGAAGCCCCAATCGTGAAATTTGTCAATAAGATGTTATTAGACGCCATTCGCAGCGGAGCATCTGATTTACACTTTGAGCCCTATGAAAAGCGCTATCGTGTGCGCTACCGTACCGATGGTGTATTGCACGAAGTGTCTTCCCCTCCAATTAACCTGGCAGGTAAAATATCAGCACGCCTAAAGGTCATGTCACGCATGGATATATCGGAACGCCGCGTCCCTCAAGACGGACGCATAAAGATGAAAATATCCAAGAGCAAGGCCATAGATTTTCGTGTAAACACATTACCAACTCTATTCGGTGAAAAGATAGTACTTCGAATTCTAGATCCAAGTAGTGCCCAAATGGGCATAGATCATTTGGGTTACGAGCCCGAACAAAAAGACCTTTACATGGAGGCATTAGGTCAACCTCAAGGCATGATACTTGTGACAGGCCCCACCGGGTCAGGCAAAACGGTATCCCTTTATACAGGCCTGAACATCCTGAACACCGAAGACAGAAACATATCCACCGCGGAAGACCCGGTGGAGATAAATCTGGAAGGTATTAACCAAGTAAACGTAAATGCCAAGGTAGGCCTGAACTTTGGGGAAGCGTTACGCTCATTCCTTCGCCAAGACCCGGATATTGTTATGGTAGGGGAAATACGTGATCTGGATACTGCAAGTATCGCCATCAAGGCAGCGCAAACCGGTCACTTGGTTTTGTCCACCTTGCACACAAATAGTGCCCCTGAAACCCTAACCCGTCTTGCCAATATGGGTGTTCCTTCCTTTAGTATCGCCACCTCTGTTAGCCTGATCATTGCTCAGCGTTTGGGGCGCCGGCTATGTGGAAAGTGCAAGAAGCCTGCCGATATCCCCAAAGAAACTTTACTGGAAGCGGGCTTTACAGAGCTAATGTTAGAAGGAGCCGTGATAAATAAAGCCGTTGGTTGCGACGCATGCTCAGGGGGCTATAAAGGGCGAGTAGGTATTTATGAAGTAATGAAAATAACCGATGCTATATCACGTATAATAATGGACGGTGGTAACGCCATTCAAATTGCGGATGCTTCTAACAAAGCAGGTTTTAATGATCTACGTACATCGGCATTAATTAAGGTGGCCCAAGGGGTCACCAGCCTAGAAGAAGCCAACCGTGTCACCTCTGAACACTAGGAATTATTAACATGGCAAAAGTAAAAACCGTCACGTTCCAGTGGGAAGGCACCAATAGGCGTGGGCAGAAAATTGAAGGCGAAATGCTGGGAGAGAACTCAGCTATAGTAAAAGCGCAACTGCGTAAACAAGGCATCAGCCCTAAAAAGCTTAAGCGTAAAGCTGAAGGCCTTTTCGGCATGGGAGGCGGTGGTGGTGGTGGCAAAAAAATTGCTAACCAGGATATCAGTATATTTTTGCGCCAATTGGCTACCATGACTAAGGCAGGTGTTCCCTTAATGCAGGGGCTAGAAATTGTGGCCGACGGATTGGAAAACCCAACCATGCAAAAGCTGGTTATTAATGTTAAAGATGACGTTTCAGCCGGTAACGACTTTGCCTCTTGCCTGAAAAAATACCCGGAGCAGTTCGACACCTTAACTTGTGCCTTAATTGAATCCGGCGAACAAGCCGGTGCACTTGAACAAATGTTAGATCGCGTGGCCATCTATAAAGAAAAGTCTGAAGCCCTTAAACAAAAAATTTCCAAGGCTCTTAAATATCCAATCACCATATTACTTATAGCTTCTGTTGTTACCGTTATACTACTGGTGAAGGTTGTACCCACATTTGAGGCCATGTTCTCTAGTTTTGGTAGTGAATTACCTGCCGCCACTCAAGTAGTAGTAGCCATGTCTAAATGGCTGCAAGCCAATTGGGTTGTATTGTTTGGCAGTATCGGTGCTGTTATTTTTGGCATGAAACAGGCGATTAAGAAAAGCCCTAAACTTGCTGAAGAAATGGACAAGCTAAAATTAAAGCTCCCTATTGTTGGAAATATTTTGCAAAAAGGAGCCGTGGCACGTTTTGGCCGAGTATTATCTACCACCTTTGCTGCTGGTGTTCCTTTGGTTGATGCCCTAGAGAGCGTTGCCGAAGCATCGGGTAATGTGGTTTACCGCGATGCTATATTAAGAATTAGGGATGATGTATCCACTGGTGTACAGATGAATGCCTCCATACGCGCTACCGGTGTATTTCCAAGCATGGTGGCACAAATGGTGGCTATCGGTGAGGAGTCTGGCGCCTTGGATGCCATGCTAGATAAAGTGGCTAGCTATTATGAAGAAGAAGTGGATAACCTAGTAGACGGATTGACCGCCATGATTGAACCCCTAGTAATGGCATTCTTGGGGGTTGTGGTCGGTGGTATGCTGATTGCTATGTATCTACCTATATTTGCCATGGGCGATGCCATGTAATTGCATTTGCCTGAAGGTGCTTAGCCTTTTTCGCCTACAAGCAGCCTCCTACCAGGCTATTCTCACCAATAAGTAAACTTTACAGTCTAAGAAAATATTATGTTTGATGTATTCGTGTCAGATCCATTCACTTTTTTGGTGTATGTATTTATATTTAGCCTTTGCATAGGCAGTTTTTTAAACGTGGTGGTTTACCGCTTACCCGTGATGATGCGCAATCAGGTTGAAGATGACTACCTGGATCTACTTGAGAAAGAACCGAAAAAACGCCCTGCATTTAATTTATCCACCCCCCACTCAGCCTGCCCTAAATGCAAGAACCCAATCAAACCCTGGCAGAACATTCCGGTTATTAGCTATCTATGGCTTAGAGGCAAGTGCGCCAACTGTAAAACAAGTATCAGTGCTCGCTACCCCATTGTTGAACTCACCACTGGATTGCTTGGATTACTGGTGGCTTATCAATTTGGAGCTAGCTGGCAAACCTCCGCATTATTAGCCTTTACCTATTTTTTAGTGGCACTAACCCTGATTGATATGGATGAATATTTACTGCCCGACAGCCTCACATTGCCTTTGGTTTGGATTGCGTTAATTGCCAACAGCTTTGGGCTTTTCACATCCCTTGAGAGTGCCGTATACGGTGCCATCGCGGGATATTTATCGCTGTGGAGCATTTACTGGGCATTTAAGTTACTCACAGGCAAAGAAGGCATGGGTTATGGTGACTTTAAGTTACTAGCCGCCATTGGTGCACTATTAGGCTGGCAGGCCTTACCTGTGGTAATTCTATTATCTAGCGTAGTCGGCGCAGCAGTAGGTATTTTGGGCATCATGATCATGGGGCGAGACAAAAACATTCCCATTCCATTTGGCCCTTATTTAGCGGCGGCGGGATTTATCGCAGCCCTGTGGGGCAATGATATTACCGCTGCGTATTTCCAGTTTGCAGGCATTCGTTAACATGTTGGTAATTGGCGTAACCGGTGGCATAGGTAGTGGTAAAACGGCTGTCACCGATGAGTTCACTCGCTTGGGCATCACTATCGTGGATGCCGATGTGGCGGCCCGAACAGTTGTTGCCAATGGCAAGCCAGCCTTACAAGAAATTGCATCCCGTTTTGGCCAGCATATTTTGTTGGAAAACGGAGATTTAGACCGAGCCGCCCTGCGCACTATTGTGTTTAAAGAACCCGAGCAAAGAAAATGGCTAGAGCAGCTCACTCATCCGCTTATTCGCCAGGAAATCATTCAAGGTTTACAGGAGGCTCAAAGCCCCTATGTTATTTTGGCTTCACCCTTGTTGATTGAGTCTGGACAAAATAAGTTGGTCCACAAAACCTTGGTGGTCGATGTACCCGTTGAATTACAAATTAAGCGCACCACCAGCCGAGACAATAATTCAGCTGAACAGGTACAAGCCATCATACAGGCTCAGATACCCCGCCATGATCGCCTTAAACATGCCGACTATGTGATTGTGAATGATCAAGACCTTGTTCATTTGCGTCAACAGGTGGAGCTACAACATCAACAGTTTTTAAAGATGAGCCAACAAGATGAAAGTTAATTGCCCAACCTGTCAAAAAGACGTGGAATGGGGTGAACAATCACCTCATCGTCCCTTTTGCTCAGAACGTTGCAAACTAATCGATTTAGGAGAGTGGGCCAGTGACGGTCACGCTATACCCGGAAGCAGTGAAGAAGATGAATTGATGAGTGAGCAGCTTAAGCAGATAGACCCAAATTTACTGCACTAGAAATATAGATTGAAAAAGCAGGCGTTATTGCAATAACGCCTGGATGATTGCCTGATTGGCAGCAGGAAATTCGAAGTTTTTAAGTTCACTCAGTGATACCCAACGAGTTTCTTGCCCCTCAGCTCCCCTTGGCTCACCAGTAAACTCAGTGACCTTATAAACGTCTAACTCCACAAGTTTATCGCCGTAGTCATGGCTAAGTTTTATTAGGCTTTGGGAAGCAATCACTTTGATAGCTATTTCTTCCTCCAGCTCACGGCATAAAGCCACGACTGCAGATTCGCCCGCCTCTTTTTTACCGCCCGGAAACTCCCAAAGCCCACCTTGGTGAGCAGTAGCATTTCGTTTGGCAATAAAAACGCGCTGACCACACACAGACAAAATGGCGGCCGCCACTACTTCGATCTTTTTCATAAGGCTTAGCTACGATAATCTGCGTTGATACTCACATAATCATGAGACAAGTCTGTGGTCCAAATCGTTTCAGTGGCATCACCCCGCCCCATGTGAATATTAATGCTTAACTCATCCTGAGCCATGACGGCACTGCCCGCCTCTTCAGTGTAACTTTGTGCGCGTGCACCACGCTCAACAATGCAGACTTCATCTAGATGTATTTGAATATCATCTACTTTAATATCTTTTACGTTACTGCGACCTACGGCCGCCAAGATACGACCCCAGTTAGCGTCTGATGCAAACAAGGCTGTCTTTACCAATGGGCTATGGGCAACGGTATAGGCAATATCCAGCGCTTCGGCATTATTGCCACAACCACTTACATTGATACTTACAAATTTGGTAGCCCCTTCTCCATCACGAACAATAGCTTGGGCCAGGCAGATAAATACCTTTTCCAACTGGTCCTTTAATACCTCATAGAAAGCATCGTTTTTATCGGTTAACTCAGGGGCCTCATTGGCACCGGTAGCAATCAGCATGCACGAGTCATTAGTGGAGGTATCGCCATCTATGGTGATGCGGTTAAAGGATTTTTCACCCAGTTCCAGGCAAATGGATTGTAATATTTCTTTGCTCACCTTGGCGTCAGTGGCAATAAAACCCAACATGGTAGCCATATTAGGTTTAATCATACCGGCACCCTTGGAGATACCCGATATGGTAAAAGTATTTCCCTGGTATTCAAATTGAGTGGAAGTACCCTTTGGAAGAGTATCTGTGGTCATGATGCCGCGACTGGCTTCAAACCAATTTTGTGAATCCATATTACTAAGGGCGCCAGGCATGGCCGCTGTGATTTTTTCCATTGGTAAACGCTCACCAATGACACCTGTAGAAAATGGCAGTACCGATGTTACGTCAACGCCCTTAGCATCTGCCAAAGCCTGGCAAATAGCCATGGCATCTTGATAGCCAGGCTCACCAGTACCAGCATTGGCGTTACCTGTATTGATAACTAAATATTGGGTTCTTGCCTGCTGCAGGTGCGCTTTACTAATTTGTACAGGAGCTGCACAAAAAGCATTTTGAGTAAAAATGCCGGCGGTGGTGGCTGTGCTGGCCAATTCAAACACTACCAAGTCTTGTCGTTCGGTTTGCTTGATTCCCGCATTGCTAAAACCAATTTTCAAACCGTTAATTTGATGAAAGGCATCAAATACAGACAAATTTACCGACATTTTTTATCTCTTTCTAAAATGATTAAGGTGGGCATAGCCCACCTTTAAATTTATAACTTTGCTTACAGCTACACCTAAAATATTAAGCTAGCTTACCGTGACACTGCTTAAATTTCTTACCCGAACCACAAGGGCAGGGGTCATTACGGCCGACTTTTTTACCGTCCCTAACAAATGGCTGAGCCGCGGCTTCCTCTTGCTCACCTTCTTGGGCTTGCTGCGGTGCATCAGTCAGGGCTGATGCTGAATCGTGTTCAAACTGCATCTGTTGAGAGGCTGCCTGCTCCCGTGCTTTTTCTTCCATGCGCTGTACTTCATCATCACGCACAAATTGCACATGGGATAAATAGCGAATGGTTTCGTGTTTGATTTCTTCCAACAATTGCTTAAACAGGTCAAACGACTCGCGTTTGTATTCTTGCTTAGGGTTCTTTTGAGCATAACCACGTAGGTGAATACCCTGACGCAAGTGATCCATAGTGGCCAGGTGCTCTTTCCACTGGTGATCAATGATTTGCAACATGATGCGCTTTTCAAAGTTACGCATCATCTCTTCACCCACTTGCGTGGCTTTATCTGAGTAATTTTCGCCTAACAGCTTGCCAATACGCTCACGTAAAGTTTCTTCGTACAGCGCCTTATCTTCTTCAAGCCACTGCTGAATCGGCACAGGCATGGCAAACTCAGTTTCCAATGCCTTTTCCAATCCTTCCACATCCCACTGCTCAACCATACTCTGAGGCGGAATATATTCGCTGATGCTTTCATTGATCACATCTTCACGAATGGCCGTGATGGTAGTTTCAATGGTATCTGCTTCCAACAACTCATTTCGCTGCTGATAAATTACTCGGCGCTGATCATTGGCCACGTTATCGTATTCAAGCAATTGCTTACGAATATCAAAGTTACGACCTTCTACCTTACGCTGGGCTTTTTCGATGGCGTTAGACACCATGCGATGTTCGATGGCCTCACCATCTTTCATACCTAAGGCCATCATCAACTTACGAGTACGATCACTGGCAAAGATACGCATTAGGTTATCTTCTAAGGATAAGAAGAATCGTGATGAACCAGCATCACCCTGACGGCCAGCACGGCCACGTAACTGGTTATCAATACGTCGGCTTTCATGACGCTCGGTACCAATAATATGCAGACCACCGGCTTTTAAAACGGCCTCATGACGCTCTTGCCATTCAGCTGTGTGCTTGGCAATTTTTTCATCATTAGGGTTGTTGATATTTTCAAGCTCTAGCTCAAGGTTACCACCCAGTTTAATATCTGTGCCTCGGCCTGCCATGTTGGTGGCGATGGTCACTATGCCAGGACGACCGGCATCAGCGATAATTTGCGCTTCGTTGGAGTGGTGCTTGGCATTCAACACGCTGTGTTTGATTTTGGCTTCTTTCAGAGCATTGGAAATTAATTCGCTGCTTTCAATGCTGGCGGTACCCACCAAAACAGGACGCCCCTCGGCGGTGACTTCCTGAATCTCTTCAATCACTGCCTGGTATTTTTCTTGTTCGCTTAAAAATACTAGGTCATTAAAGTCAATACGGGCCACGTCTACGTTGGTAGGAATCACCACCACATCCAGGGCATAAATTTCATTAAATTCGAAGGCTTCGGTATCGGCGGTACCTGTCATACCGGACAGCTTGCCGTATAGACGGAAATAGTTCTGGAAAGTGGTGGAAGCCAGAGTTTGGCTTTCGTTCTGGATATTTACCCCTTCTTTGGCCTCGATAGCTTGGTGCAAACCTTCCCCCCAACGTCGGCCTGGCATAGTACGTCCAGTGTGCTCATCAACAATCACCACCTGACCGTTTTGCACGATGTAATCGATGTTGCGCTGATACAATGAATGGGCACGTAACGCTGCATGTACAAAGTGCAGCATCAGCAAGTTACTAGGGGCATACAAGCTATCGCCTTCCTCCAGCAACTTGGCTTCCACCAGCATGTCTTCAACCACTTCGTGACCGACTTCATTAAGCTCAACGGTACGACTTTTAAGGTCTATGACAAAGTGACCCTCTTGCTCAACTACCCCTTCTTCAACTTCTTTGTGCTCGGTTAATTTAGGCACTAGAGTGTTGATCTGCTTGTACATGGCAGAGCTATCTTGCGCGGCACCGGAGATAATCAACGGGGTTCTGGCTTCATCAATTAAGATAGAATCCACTTCATCAATTACCGCAAAGGATAGTCCGCGCTGCACGCGCTCTTCCATGGACAAAGACATGTTGTCACGCAGGTAGTCGAAACCAAATTCATTGTTGGTGCCGTAACTAATGTCCGCTTCATAAGCTGCTTTCTTCTGAGCCGGTTCCAGCCCAGAAATAACGATACCAACGCTTAGGCCCATGAATTCGTACAATGGACGCATCCAATTGGCATCACGCTCCGCTAGGTAGTCGTTCACGGTAATTACGTGCACGCCCTCACCCGACAGGGCGTTAAGGTATACCGCTAGGGTGGCTACCAGAGTTTTACCTTCACCGGTGCGCATTTCGGCAATTTTACCGTTATGCAAGGTCATGCCACCAATTAACTGAACGTCAAAGTGGCGCATACCCATGACGCGCTGACTGCCTTCACGTATGGCAGCAAATGCTTCTGGCAAGATTTGATCAAGGGTTTCGCCCTTGGCCAAACGGTCACGAAATTCTTGTGTTTTAGCTTTTAAAGCTTCATCACTTAAAGCCTGCATATCGGCTTCGAAGGCATTTACAAGATGAACAATTTTACCCAAACGCTTTAATTCGCGCTGATTTTTACTACCAAGTACCTTGGTTAACAGTTGCATGAACATGAGATAATTCTTTATTAGTTGTTATTAGTGGCTAGATGAAAATGAAATACAGCCATAGACAGTATACGACTGCCATGACGAGATGAAATTTTAGGTTTGAATATTATCGGCGAGTGCGATGAATATAAGATGCTGGGTCAACGGTGCGACCATTTTTGTAGACTTCGAAGTGAACGTGAGGTCCGGTAGAGCGACCGCTGCTGCCCATTAAGGCCAGTATTTCGCCTTTTCGAACAACATCACCTACTTTTACTTTAGTTTCGTCACAGTGAGCGTAGCGGGTTTTGTAGCCATTGCCATGGTTCACTTCAACCAGTAGACCGTACCCATAACGCTTGGCAGACCAGGTCACCACGCCTGAGGCGACAGATACAATGTCGGAGCCATTTTTTCCTGCAAAATCTACCCCAGCATGCCACGCCAAACGCCCAGTGAAGGGGTCAGTACGCATGCCGTAGCGGGAGGACATCCAGCCTTTTTTAATAGGTAAGCCTGCCACGAAGGTATCTCGAGTAATTTTTTTCGCACCCAGGATACTATCAAGTACTTCGAGCTGTTGTTCACGGTTATCGATTTGCTCGGCAAGTTCATCCAATACAGTGATAATATCTGGTGCTTGGTAGACAGAACCCACCTCCTGACGGGAAGGCCCACCTATAGCAGGAAGGCTGCCAAAATTGAATTCCCCCTTATCAAGCTTGGAACGGTCGATGAGTCTTTCACCCAAGGCATCCAAACGGGTGAGGCGCCCTTGAAGCTGAGCCATGCGCTGGGTTAACCCCACAAGCTGGTCATCAGTATGGGCGCGAATTTTGTTAAGTTGATCTCGTTGCTGGGTAAGGTCTTGCTGCCAGGCTTTGGCGGTCTCTGGGCCAAATAAACCTTCATCGGCCAGCATCATAGTAAGGTAATAACCCGCTGCCCCCATGGAAAAAGGCAAAACGGCTAACATAAACGTCAAAGACCAACGGGCCACGGGCCCCAAGGAAAACGTCTTTGAGCGACCGTGGCGCTGACCAACAATAATAATATTCACGTAAGCGCCCTAAGTAATATTCATTAATTAATAGTTTAGACGAAATCAGCCCTAATATTGGGACATCAATCACAGGGTTACCGGATTTAACACCCTGAAACCATAATTAATAAAAGTGTTATATTCTATAATTAAACGGCAGATACCGGCTTGGCATAAGATATGGGGGCCATTTTTTCATCTTCAAATGACACAAATTCCCAACAATCGACTTGTTCTAGCAAGGCCCTAAGGAGCTGATTATTCAACCCGTGACCGGATTTCACACCTACATATTCGCCAATGAGACTGTGACCCAATAGATATAAGTCACCAACAGCATCGAGAATTTTGTGCTTTACGAACTCATCGTCATAGCGCAAGCCATCTTCATTTAAAACTCGGTAATCATCTACCACGATGGCGTTGTTCACACTGCCACCCAAAGCCAGGTTTTGAGAACGCAAGTATTCTACATCGCGCATGAAGGCAAAGGTACGGGCACGACTCACTTCTTTCACAAAAGAAGTGGTAGAAAAATCTAGACTGGCCATCTGATTGTCATCATCAAATAGCGGGTGATCAAACTCGATGGTAAAGCTGACTTTAAATCCACTGTACGGCAAGAAACTGGCTGACTTATCGCCATCAGTCACAGTAACGGGTTTAGTGATGCGGATAAATTGCTTGGCTTTGTTTTGCTCTTCGATACCAGCAGACTGCAATAAGAATACAAACGGGCCTGCACTGCCATCCATAATAGGCACTTCGGCGGCGCTTAATTCAACATAGGCGTTATCTATGCCTAATCCGGCCATGGCAGATAACAAGTGCTCCACCGTGGAGATTCTAACGTCACCACTGGTTAAGGTGGTGGCTAGCGTCGTATCGCCCACATTAAGGGCCTTGGCTCTTATCTCTACCGCGGGTTCCAGATCGGTACGGACAAAGATAACCCCTGTATCCACAGGTGCTGGGCGAAGGGTCAAATAAACCTTTTCGCCTGAATGTAAACCAATTCCTGTGGCTCTTATGGTATTTTTAAGGGTACATTGCTTTATCATCAATACTTCACTTACTCAAACGCACAGCGATTGGCTATTATACCGCCAAATTTCATTTTGACCAGCCCCGCACTAATCCGCCTGACGGCGCAAAAAGGCGGGGATATCCAGGTAGTCCATGTCTTTATTGGTGTCACTGTTTGCTCTGGCCTGACTTTCTGGCTGAGTATTGGTTTGTCGTGTGACGGTGGGGCGCTCTAGTTTTTTATAATCTAGCGTGCCATCTGACTTAGTGACGGTATTATCAACTACCTTCTTTGGCGTATTTTCAAGATTGCCAAGCCCAGTAGCCACCACGGTTACGCGTAGCTCATCGGTCATGCTTTCGTCAATAACGGTACCCACAACTATAGTGGCGTCTTCAGAAGAGAACTCTTCAATGGCATCACCCACTTCGGTGAACTCACCCAAGGAAAGGTTTGTGCCTGCCGTAATGTTAACCAAGATACCGCGAGCACCTTCCAGGTTCACATCTTCCAGTAACGGACTGCGAATAGCCGCTTCAGCCGCTTCACGAGCGCGATTTTCACCACTTGAGAAACCGGTACCCATCATGGCTTGGCCCATCTCTGACATAACCGTTCGTACATCGGCGAAATCCACGTTGATCATACCGGGTCGAATAATAAGATCAGCAATACCCTGAACAGCTCCCAGCAATACATCATTGGCTGCCGAGAAGGCATCCAGCAATGAGGTGTTTTTACCCAGCACTGCTAAAAGCTTTTCATTAGGGATAGTGATTAAAGAGTCCACATGCTTGGCCAGCTCGGTTAAACCGCCTTCAGCCAACTTGATGCGCTTACGCCCTTCAAAAGGAAACGGCTTAGTAACTACGGCCACTGTAAGAATGCCGAGCTCTTGCGCCACTTCGGCCACAACCGGTGCTGCACCCGTGCCTGTGCCGCCGCCCATGCCTGCGGTGATGAAAACCATGTCAGCTCCACTTAAGGCTTCCGCGATACGCTCACGGTCCTCCATGGCAGCCTGGCGACCCACTTCGGGGTTTGCCCCGGCACCCAGTCCCTTTGTCACAGTTGAACCCAACTGCAACACAGAACGTGCCGACATATTTTTAAGCGCCTGCGAGTCGGTGTTGGCACATATAAAATCAACACCATCCACATGGTTACCCACCATGTGCTCCACAGCATTACCGCCGCCGCCGCCAACACCTACCACTTTAATTACAGCGGTGTGCTGGGGCTCATCTACCAGTTCAAACATATCGCTATCTCTTTGAGTCATCGCCCTTCTCCTTATTATTATTCGACAGGCGCGTTACTTCTATCATTAGCGCCTATTAAATATTAAAAGTTCCCTTTAATCCAATTTTTTACACTGGCAAAGAAGCTCAAGGGAGTTTCTTCTTTACGCGCAAAAACTAATTCACCTAATTGGTGCTTGGCACCGTATATCAATAAGCCCACTGAAGTGGCATAAATTGGGTTGGCTACTACGTCGGCCAAACCCTCAACACCCAACGGTTTAGCGAGGCGTACCGGCACGTGAAATATTTCTTCTGCCAGTTCCACCGCCCCTTCCATCATGGACGTGCCACCAGTGAGTACCACACCAGCTGCAATTAGATCTTCAAACCCGCTGCGTCTCAATTCCGCCTGAATAAGGGTAAACAACTCCTCGTATCTGGGCTCAACCACTTCGGCCAAGGCTTGGCGCGACAGATTACGCGGCGCTCGTTCTCCTACACTGGGCACTTTAATTAACTCATCGGCACCGGCCAGCTGAGTTAATGCACAGGCATATTTAATCTTAATGTCTTCGGCATGCTGAGTTGGGGTACGCAACGCCATGGCAATATCATTGGTTACTTGGTCACCGGCGATAGGAATCACCGCAGTATGACGAATGGAGCCTTCGGTAAAAATAGCAATGTCAGTGGTCCCGCCACCAATATCCACCATGCACACACCCAGCTCTTTTTCATCATCCGTTAACACCGCATAACTGGATGCCAATTGCTCTAAAATAATATCATCAAGGGCTAGGTCACATCGGTGCACACACTTTTCAATATTCTGCGCCGCATTTAATGCACCCGATACCATGTGCACCTTGGCTTCAAGACGCACCCCGGCCATACCTATAGGCTCTTTAATGCCTTCTTGCATATCAATGACATATTCTTGCGGCAATACATGTAAAATTCTTTGATCAGCGGGAATCGCCACTGCTTTGGCTGCATCAATGACTCTTTCCAGATCGGACTGCTGCACTTCACGATCCTTAATGGCCACGATACCGTGACTGTTCATGGCTCGAATATGACTGCCCGCGATGCCCGCATAAACCGAATGAATTCGGCAGCCCGCCATGAGCTCTGCTTCTTCGATGGCCCGCTGAATGGATTGCACCGTACTCTCGATGTTTACCACTACGCCTTTTTTAAGGCCACGGGATGGGTGACTACCCAAACCTACCACTTTTATGCTGCCGTCTAGGGACACTTCGCC
>Ga0209290_1000297_pt1 | contig 41901 bp, 27 predicted proteins | sample EN1Hudsemesocosm_2_FD_184632 | JGI IMG/M metagenome (GOLD analysis project Ga0209290, IMG submission 184632) | Methane-oxidizing microbial communities from mesocosms in the Hudson Canyon - EN10B Hudson Canyon (SPAdes) (version 2) | ecosystem: Environmental > Aquatic > Marine > Cold seeps... | reverse complement strand
GGGGGGAGTCTACGTTCATTTTAGGGGGCATTAATCAGGTAAACCCTGTGGATGTCTCTGCTTTTCGTCGCCCGGGGGCTGAAATTAAAGAAGGTTTAATTCCCGTGAACATGGCGTTTGCTAGCCTGGGTTTAACCGAAAATTTAAGTGCTGAAGCGTTTTACCAATTGGATTTTCACGAGACGGTTATCTCAAGTTGCGGCACCTACTTTGCCACCAACGATTATGCCCCTGAAGGTTGTGGTCCGGTAGAAACGGCAGTAGGCGAAGTGGATCGTTCCTCTGATGTAACCCCTGATAGTGATGGCCAATTTGGTGTGGCGTTCCGATATTTTTCGGAAGCATTAGACACAGAGTTTGGATTCTATGCAATGAATATTCATAGTCGTGTGCCTCTGGTAAGTGGTGTTAATTCGCAAGTGGATGAATTCGGAATTTTATTGGCAGCTGCCACTGATCCTACTTCAGCCGAAGCCCAAACAGCAGCGGTAGTGCCTGGGGGGTCAGGAACACTGGTGGCCATGGTATCGGCAGAAGGCGCTGTAAATGTAGGGTTTGGTGAGGTAGGCACAGACTCAGTTCCCATGACCTATTTTATTGAATACCCAGAAGATCAAAAATTAGCAGGTGTCAGTTTTGCGACTAACGTGGCAACCATCGCCTTGTCCGGTGAAATCACCCACAAACTGGACGTGCCATTTCAGATCAACTCAACCATGTTGCTAAACGCTGGATTAGCAGCGCTGGCTACGGCTGCAGGTGATGCATTGGCAGGTACCAATGACCTAGCCAGTATGGATTTATTTGCACAGGAAGCTGCGGCCTTGGATGACGGCGAAATACTTGCAGGATATAAGACTTTTGATGTAACTCAAGTTCAAGTGACAGGTATTAAACTTATTGATCAGGTACTAGGTGCCAGCAGCATTGCCATCATTACTGAAGCCGGATTTACCTTTGCCCACGACTTCGACGATAGTGCAGAGAACGCCATTAAATTTGATGGCAACGGTGACATGGAAGACACAGTAACTGAAAGTTCTTGGGGCTACCGTGCGCGTATTGTGGGCCAATACAATGATGCCTTTGCCGGTGTAAACCTGTCGCCCGTGCTTTCCTGGAGCCATGATGTAGACGGTGTATCCCCTGCCCCAGGTGGTAACTTCATTGAAGACCAAAAAGTATTGGGCTTCGCTTTAAATGCTGAATACCAAAATATGTACACGGGCTCCATCTCTTATACCCAGTACTCAGGTGGTGACACCAACAGTTTAGGGGACCGTGACAATGCCTCTATCTCTGTTGGCATACAGTTTTAATCTCACTTTAAAATAATAAAAAATTCGCACCAGCATAAAGCTGGTGCAACGAGGATCCCGTATATGAAAACAATAAAAGTAATGAAATTTAGCGCGTCTCTATTGGCGATAGCCATGGCCTCAGGCACGGCTTACGCAAAAGTAAGCAACACTGAAGCAAGCAAGCTGGGCGCTGAGTTAACCGCCGTAGGCGCACAAAAAGCCGCCAACCAAGCGGGTACCATTCCGGCTTACACAGGTGGTTTGGCACAAGACACCAGTGCCGACCCATATGCAAACATTTATGCCAATGAAAAGCCTTTGTTTGTGATTAACAAAGCTAACCTGGCTCAGTACAAGGGCAACTTAACCGCCGGGCAACTAGCCATGTTTGAGAAGTACCCAGATTCTTACACTATGCCTATTTACCAAACTCACCGTACTGCCAGTTACCCGCAGAACATTTTAGATAAGGCCAAAAAGAACGCCACCTCAGCCGAATTGTTGGCCGGTGGTAACGGTTTAGCTAACTTTGATGAAACCGTGCCGTTTGCCATTCCACAAAACGGTTTGGAAGTAATTTGGAATCACGTGACCCGTTTTCGTGGCGGCAGCGTAGAGCTAAACCAGGCCACCGTACCGGTACAACGTGATGGCTCTTTCACTCCCATTAAAATTCGCGCCCAATTCACCCCGCCTCAGTATTTAAAAGAAGGTTACGATGCCAAGGCAGATGAAAACATTTTGTTTTATTACACCTCTTCAATTAAGTCACCGGCCCGTTTAACCGGTAACGTATTGCTGGTACATGAAACCGTTGACCAAATGAAAGAGCCCAGAAAAGCCTGGCAGTATAACGCCGGCCAACGTCGGGTTCGTCGTGCGCCTCAGGTAGCCTATGACGCCCCCAACACAGATGGCATGCGTACTTCTGATCAGGTGGACATGTACAACGGCGCCCCTAACCGTTACGACTGGAAACTAGTGGGTAAAAAAGAAATTTACATCCCCTATAACTCTTACAAAATCATCGACAGAGATGCCAAGTACGCCGATATCGTAGGGGCAGGGCATATTAATCAGGAGTTTGCTCGTTATGAATTGCACCGTGTATGGCACATTGAAGCCACGTTAAAAGAAGATGCCCGCCACATTTATGGCAAGCGTTCTTTGTATCTGGATGAAGACACCTGGCAAATTGCTGTTGCCGACCATTACGACAACCGTGGCCAGTTATGGCGCGTGTCTGAAGGCCATGCCATGCAGTTTGTTAACGCCAATACCCCTTGGTATACCTCGATCACCAACTACGATTTGATCTCGGGTCGTTACATGGTTGAACTGAACAGCGAAGAACGTAACGCCTTTAAGTTTGAATCAGATGTAAAACGTAAAGACTTCACCACGTCTGCCATTCGCCGCAGCGGAAAACGCTAGTTAGGTTTCATGGCAACCCAAATTATTTGGTTTGCCATGAAGATAAAACGGTGAAATTTTTCGTATCTTGTTATTCCTACCTCAGCTTAAACGCTGCGCCCCCCAGTATTAAAACTTAACCGTAAATTTCTCCCAACTACCAATGGCACTGCGGTTGGCATTGGCGTCACCATTACTCTCGGCCACCACATATTTATTATGGGCGCTCTTTAAAGAGACAAGCTGATTATTGGCCAGGCAACCGCTATTGTTTGAGTGATTAACCAGGGTAAAAACTTCCCAGGACCCAATGGCGCTGGCCTTGGCATCCAAGTCCCCGCCGCTGGTGGCTCGCAGGTAATATCCAGCCTGAGTCAGTACGGCCACCTGGCTGCCATGGGTGATGCAGCTACCCGAGGACAGCAACTCCATATTAAAGGTTTCCCACGAACCTATGGCCGAGCGGTTGGCATTCACGTCTCCACCACCATTATTTTCAGTTACCAGGTATTTGTTATGGGCCGACTTAAACGCCAGGTTTTTTTGCCCGGTAAAAGTGTCTAACTGCACGCCCGCCCAATTGCCCTCGATGCTGCGGTCATCATAGTTAAGCCATACTGTGTTATACCCTTCGGCTTCTTTGGCGGCTTTTAAGGCCTGGTTGGCCTGGCTGTTGGTGGGCACACTAAACTGATAGCTTCCGCCCAGCTCGCTACATACACTTTCACCATTGCTCCAGGCTCCCGTGGTGGCGTTGGCCACTACCCAGTTTCCGCTGTTGTCTTCACAGGCGTAGGCATAACTGTTATTACAGTTGGCATCGTTCCAACGGCCACTGCTGGTTTGAGCCGCGCAATCTTCGTTGTTGGCATTGTTGGGCTCGTTTGTATTCCAGCTCCAGATGGCCGCTTCAATACGGCCATCGTCCATGACCATGTCATCTAAGTTTATGATGTTGGCGCCGGTGGCAAAGCCATCACGCACTTCACTGGCGGTAAGGCTGTCGATGCCACCGTCAAATAATTCGGCGATGGTCCCTAAGGTGGTGGCGTCTTCCCAAATTCGCCCCACATTGCCTAAACCGGTAAAGGCTTGGTTGGCCATATTGCTATTACTGGAGCATCCACCATCTTTCCACAAGATAACTTGTTTACCAGCGGACAATACCTGGGCCTTAGTGAGGCTGTCTGGCAGACTGGAACAACCGCCACTTGCATAAATTTTAGAACCAAAGCGATCGTTTAACTGACTGTACAAATCACTGTGGTGCCCATCTGAGTGATCTTCGATATAAAGGATGATTACTTCATCGGCATTGTTAGCATCATTTAACCAGTCTTTAATTTCGTTAAACCCTTCGGTGGCGTATTTATCGTTTAAGCTGCACACCCCGTGGCACAAGAGTAAACGTTTTGGATAAGAGAACAGACTTTCCATCTTTGCGGTCCAGTGAACATCCATTTCAATGAAACGTGCGCCCATGCGCAATTGATCTTTCACCGAGTATTTTTGTTGCGGATCTAAATAGCGGCAACCCACAGAAAAATTACAGGCCGTATACACCTCTGAGTTATAACTGTTGTGAGTACCTAAAATATTATTGTCTTTAATGGGGGCGTTGTTATCCAGACCACGTTGCAAGTCCAGCGCATTGCCCAGCCAACTACTATTAAAGGCATCAATGGAATCGGCGGCGGCATTACCAGCAAAGGATAAACCAAGAGCCAGGGTGACACTTAGCAAGGTGAGTAGCGGTTTTTTTATCATAATTATGCTCGCTTATTTATTTTTGTTTTTATAGTTCACAAACAAGTAATGCCTGAATCGCCCTTGCTCTGCCAATAAGTATAGCTCTACCAAAATTCCGCTCTACCTCATAAACGGACAAAACCGTCCTAAACAAGACAAAAAGGTTTAAATAAATGGCCAGATTAATTTTTTGAATAAAGTAGAAATATGTCTAAAATTTTTAAGGGTTTGTCAATATTGCATATGGACAGGATATAAATAAGCGGGCTGATATTTTAGGGATTGCCCAGGGTAACTTACACGCCGTCTGAAGTGTGATGCCGTTGGCATTTTGAAATACGCAAGCAAAACCCTGTCAACCTAATTGGCCTTCACGCGTTAGTCGTAAGGAAACTTAACCAGGCACACTATTTTGAACCACATAAACACAACACCTTATAAGATAATATCTGTCAGTATTTTGCTGGCTTTACTGGCCGCTTGCGGCGGGGAAAGTAGCGATGCATCCACTGGCGCTGTAAATGAGCCCATTATCACTGAGCCCACAAACCCAACCTCTGGCACCGCCCCTCAGGAATTAATTGCCAATGCCTTTTCGGGTACCAGCATTGGGCTGGCATGGTTTGAAAGCGGTGAGAGCCATACGGTATATAGAGATGGGGAAAAAATTGGCGAAACCCAAAACAATTATTATCTGGATGAAGACTTAAGTGAAAATACAATTTATAGCTATTCCATCACCACAGAGGATGCTTCACAGACAAGTGACCCTGTCATAGCCAAAACCTTGATCAACAGCACCAACAGCGCCCAGCAAAATGGCGCTGAAACCGTAATCACTAACGATCGCTTAATCAATTTTTCAGCTTGTAACATCAACTCAGGCAGAGACACCTCTATTGATGTGGCCGAGACAGACTTGGATGCTTGCCTTGGGGCCATGCTGGCACACAACAACATGGCAGGCCACCTTGAAGACATGCGGGCTTTTTCTGCTCGGGTAAGAAGCGAGCAAAGTCGCGCCATGGTGGATTTAGGCATGCGCCTTTTTCACAGTAAATCCCTCAGTGCCAATGGTGATACCGCTTGCTCATCCTGCCACCACCCTGCACTGGGTTGTGGTGGTGATGACTTGTCCATGCCAGTGGGGGTGAACGCGCTTGATACAAATGTATTGGGGCCAGGTCGCAGCGATGGCACTCACACCGTTCCCATCGTCCCCAGAAACTCACAGGCAACTTGCAATAGTGTGTTATGGCGCCGGGGTTTGTTTTGGGATAACAGGGTGGTACTGCAAAACCGGGGCGTAAGCACAGGCTCTAACGATGTGGACACTAATACCGATAATGCCGTGGGCACGGGCACTCTGGCGCTGCTTATGGCCCAAGCCCATTTCCCGGTAACGGCGGCCCCCGAAATGGGTGACGTGGCTGAGTTTGGTTATGACAGCACCTCAGACCAAGACCTTACTCAATACCGTGAAACGATTTTGGCCGCGAACCTATCGCCACAAGATTGGGGGGACCTGTTTACCGCAGGCTACGGCGATGCCACCATAAACTATTCCAAAATCGCCCAAGCATTAGCGGCCTATGAGGCGGTTCAATTATTTATTGATAACCCGTTTTTTGATTATGTAGACGGTGATGTGAACGCCATAAGCAGTGATGAAAAACGCGGCGCCATCACCTTTATGGACAGTAGCACCGGCTGTACCTTTTGCCATAGCGGTGCCTTTTTCACCACCGAAGCGGTTCTGCCCGGTAACTATCCGCAAATTGGCGTGGGCAAGGCAGAAGATGGCAGTGGTCGCGATACCGGTGCCGTGGGGCTCAGTGGCCCAGGGGCATTTCGTTCACCGACCCTTTTAAACGTGGCCATCACCGGTCCATGGGGACACAACGGACAATTTGGCACGCTAAAGCGCAACGTACAGCACTACCAGGACCATGGCGCATCGATAACTAATTACTTTGCCAATGACGAAATGTGTGAGCTTGAACAGTTTAAAAACCTAAGCAATTGCGCCACTGAAGTGGCCCCCAATGGCTTGGCTTTATCGCAGGAAATACTAGCGGGTAACGTGGAATTCTCGAATAACATCAGTGATGCTGAAGTGGACCTAGTAGTGAAATTTTTAGAAACCCTCACCGACCCAGATGCCGCTAATCCCAACTCCAATGCCATTCAATCTTTAATCCCACCAAGAGATGGTGGGCCAGACAATAAACAGCTTGATGCTAAAGATATAAATGAAAATGCCCTGTAACTGAGGTTAAGGGGGCTACTCTCAGTGGGCCCCCTATTTGTTCATAATTATAAATCTACCTCATGCCAAACATGTTAGCGCCCTTGCCAAAGGGGCGATTGTCTAGCTGATGATTAAACTCTTCATGTTGCCACAAGGCTTGCCATATTTTGTGTGTTTGCAATCGGGCCTGCACTTTGGGTTTAATGTCTTCGGGTAATTCATTAAAAAGTGTTTGTAACCTTTCAAGGCAACCCACGCGATAGCGCGAGGTTCTGGCCTTGCGGTATTCAACTCCGTTAATCGTGGCGTTGAATCGTTTGCGCCCTTCTTTATAGGCGTCGGCATTGGCACACAAGTAAGGGACATACGCGGCCCCTATATCATCCAATAGCGGGCTCCAATCTTCGGGAATGCCTGTTAACCAAGTTTTATCTTTTAACTGACTGTGTTTGGCATTCCATAACCTGGCGATCCATTCATAAACCGCAGGCGCCGTTTCGCGTATGATTAGCGAGGCGGTGGGGTCTACACCAAAGTGTTTAAAGAAGGGGCCTGAAAATGCGATGTCGGCCAAGCTGGGTTTATCCCCTAACAGATAAGGGCGTTTTTCAAAGATAGCCTGCAAGTGTTTTAAAACATTCAGGAAGATATCCTCTACCCCTTTTATATTTCCTTTGTGAATGCCATCCCCCACGGTAAACCCCACACGCTGACGACGACGAAATAGAAACGCCATCACCACTTGTGGAAGCGGAACATCAAACAGTAATTCACCGGCTATTTTTCGCCCCAGTAAAAATGCATCTTGCTGATAGTGCCAACGGTAGTGCATAGCTGGACGCCACAGCCATTCGTCAGAGTAGTCTTCTATTAGGCGGCTAAAAAAGGCCTGCTCTGGATCTTGGGGAATAATGGGCGATTCTGGAAACTCGCTTTCAAACCATTCAATGATAGGAGTGGAGTCGCTCATCCAGCGACCATCGGCTAGATTAAGGGTGGGCACTTGCACTACGCCCGCGTTTTTCTTTAGCTTGGCACCTTGGCGGGCCGATGCGGCAACGCGCTCATAGGGAATCTCTTTGTATTTCAGATAATTTTCAAGCTTACCGGTGAAATACGAGATCTCGGAGCCATACATTTTTAGCGGTAAATACGCTTTATTATTCACATTAAACCTCGGTTGCTGCTTGCAGGTAGTAACAGCCAAATGAAAGGCGGGCTCTACAGTGCCTTGTTTACTGATTAACGGCCACCAACTAGGCGGCAGATTTTGTAATGCCTAATAGATTACGCCCACAAATAATATAGGGCATGCCCGTACGAGACAATTAGCTGGTTTGTTCAACCATTAACCGCCCTCTCTCAATACTGCCCCTTGAATAAAGCCCAACTGGCACACGTTTCTTTCTAATGCTTATGTACTGGTATTAGGGGCCATGCTAGCCTTGGCTAAAAACTAATAATGACTAACTTTTGGGTACCTCTGTGTTAAAACCTTTGCAAATTATGCTGCTGGCAACCCCCTTTCTCACCGCCTGTGGCAGTGACTCTGATTTTAGTGGCAACGGCACCCTATTAATAAATGGCCAAGCCATTGCTGGTATGTGGTACCAAACCAACACAAAAAGTGGCACCACAGATGAGCTGGGAAGTTTTGAATATTCACAGGGCGAAAGTGTTGAATTTAAACTGGCAGGCTTGGACTTTGGCACGATTAACGGCAAGCCTAAGGTAGAGGTAAGTGATTTTGAGCAACAAGCCTTGCCCAGCACTTACGCCGATTTTGAACGCTATCGCCAACAAACTGTACTGCTTAGCAACGGCATCACTGGCATTAATACCAGCTTTAAGAGTTTCGCCAACCCGCAGGCACTGGATCGTTTGGCCAACCGGCTATTTCTTTTGTATTCTTTAGACAGTGATAACCAGCCAGAGAATGGCATTCAACTGGTTATAAATGGCGACACCACCGCCATATTTAACCAGGTGTCTCTGCCCATTAATTTAAACACCACAGAGTATGTGGGGCGCATGCATTCACGCGCGGTCATGCTTGACTACAACAAGGGCTTAACGGGTTTTGCTGCCCTTCAAACCTACTTAACCTCACAGGATATCGTAATTTCTTACCCGGAAGTAATGTGCTCAGGCTCCACCTCTACCAACAGCCCCACCAGCTGGTCTGTGAATTACAAAAACCCTCAACAACAAACTATATTGGCCAGTAACCTTACCGAATGTGCTCCCATCCCCGGCACCAATGACCTTATTAGCTATGCCAAAGACTACAGCACAAATGGTTTGTTAAGCCTGGTTTATCTGTACGATGACCAAAATCGCGTCACTCACGAATACCGCGACACTGACGGTGGCGGCGAAATTTACAATCGCCTATATCAACATGTTTACAGCGTGGATGAAGCCAACAGCGTGGAAGCCATTTCTTATTATTACGATAACAACGGCACTAAGATATTAAATAATAAAACCACCCATACTTATTTACCCTCGGGCCAGGTTTATAGCTCATTAGTCAATGATAATGACAACAGGCTAACCATTTACCAATACAATGAAAACGGGTCACCCCACCTTGAAACGTTTTATAGTGACCTGGAAAGCTCCTGTTATGCAGGTTCTATAGATAAAATAACCGCCACCGATTACTTTCACTATTATGATAGCGGCCTATTAAAACAACGCAGCAATGAAGAAATTTGCTCTACTAATACCTATGACTATAGCTACAACGACCTAGGCCAAACCCTAACGCGCTTTCATAATGTAGATGGCAAAACCGATATCAACCCAGAGACCATCAGTTACGAATATTCGTTGTTCTCTAACTTTAATGCCAGCGGTGACATCACCTTTTATTCATCTGTTAGCCGACAATACGATGGCAGCCTTACCAATAGCCAATACGACAGCACCTATGGCTATGACGATAACATGCGTTTAAATAGCTACAGCAGAACCTCCACCAATCACAGAAACAGCCCTGCCACCAGTTCTACATCCTTGAGTACTTATCAATATAACGACTCAGGTAAAATAGAGCAGCTGTGCCGCAATGAGGCTTGCACCAGTAACACCCAATATAGCTATAACGACAACGGCTTAATAAACTGGGTAGCCAGTTTTTATAATGATGCCCTACAAAGTAAAACCTATTATTTTTATAACAACATAAATCTGGTTGAACGTGCCGATACCTTTAACAGCAACAGTTTGGATGAAACACTTGAGCCCATCACCCCAAGCACACCGGATTATCAAACCCAGATTGAATACCTACCCTCGGGGGCTATTTCGGTTATCGATCAGGATGGCAGGAAACAGTTCTTTAAAAACCCAGAGTTGGATAACAGCCAGGATGAAAGCGGTTATTACCAATGGTTTACCGATAACTTGGCAGAACACCTTAATAGAGAAATAACCAACCCCAGATCCTTTGAAGGTGGCGGCGAGACTTAGCAAGTACAAAACAACGTTATAAATAGAAACCAATCAGCAAAACGGGTCATGGATGACCCTTCTTCCCCCCTTCGAATATCCAGTAAAATCACTGTTACTGCCCCTCTTTCTGACAAGATTCAGATACTGAGAAAAGCACCGTTATTTAACCTGTGTTCTATTTTGTAAGGCACTTGGGAGACATAAAAGTGTATTCGCTGCCATTTGGGGGAGTGCCAGGCACAGCTGGCTGGTGGGCACAGTGGATATGGCATTTATGAACAGTACCGATTTTAGCGAAAATGTAAAAACGCTTGCCCTTGATACCAGCTAAATTAACACTTTTGTAGCGCGTGAAAAACCGGTGGCCTGTATTTCAGTAAAGCATTTAATCTGGATAACCCACGTTTTTAAATCGTTTTAATGACAGTATAAGCACGTGCAAAAAACAAATGGATTAACCCCATTTATTATTTTGCACTCAGTCATACAGGTGTGTATTCAATTAATCAAAGTGGTACCACCATCAACCGCAAGAACTTGACCTGTGATAAAGGCACCTGCACGGCTGGCCAGCATTAAGGCCACCCCGGCGATGTCTTCTGGCTCACCCCAGCGATGCAGAGGAATGGCTTTAAATTCCTCTTCTAAAGCTTCTTTGTCCTGGCTTAAAAATTCAGTCATCTTTGAATAAAAGCGCCCCGGTGCAATGGCATTGACACGAATATGGTCATCGGCAAGCTCGGTGGCCATCACTCGGGTTAACTGGTGTATCGCAGCCTTAGAGGTAGCATAACTGAAGTTATCCAGGGCGTTGCCCACCAACCCCGCAATTGAGCCTATGTTGATCACCACCGAGGTAGATTGAGCGCTGGCATTTTTTTTCAGCATGGGCGCTAACGCCTGAATTAAGAAAAACGGTGATTTAACGTTAATGTCCATTACTTTGTCCCAGCCCTTTTCGGGTACCTGGCCAAAAGGCGCGCCCCAACCTGCTCCGGCATTATTCACCAGCACATCCAGCGATTCTTCGCGCTGTTGTAAGCTCGTTACTAAATGAGTCATGCCTTCTACGGTTGATACATCCGCCGGTAAGGCAATGCATTCACCGTACTGGCTTAACCTTTCAGCCGCTTCAATACAGGCATCTGCCTTGCGGGCGGTAATATATACTTTGGCAGCACCCGCTTCTAAAAAGGCTTGCGCCATAAAAGACCCCAGGCCTCTTGAGCCACCGGTCACCAAACAAATTTTCCCTTCTAAAGAAAACAACTTATCGATCATATAAACCTCCAGAACCTTTCACTGCCCCTATGAATTAAGAGCCATAACAATAATTACAGAATTCATTAATACAACATTTTTGAAATAGAACCATGACCCCTTTAATCAATTTTATAGAAATTGATGATTTCCTCACAAACCAATATTTCATTCATGGGCATCTATAAACACAACTAATAATGAGCAAATATTAATATTGTCACTCAACGTAATAATCACAATAGGCCGTTTAAAACAGTGTTTCTCACGAATTTTGGATAATACAAACTGCCTGGCCCTAGCCGTATTGCGTTATTCAGGTATATATTGGTGACCTAAATTTGAAATCCTTTATTTATCATTCAGATTAACGAGATGCTATACATGACTACATCCAAGCAATTATTTACTCGAATTTCTTCACAGGCCCAGTTAGAGGTTTCTTTACAAGACGTTGAAGTGCCCGAGCCCAGTTCAAACCAAGTAGTAGTACGCATTGAAGCCGCGCCTATAAACCCTTCTGACATGTGGCCCATGTTTGGCCCTGCCAATTTAGCAAAAGCCCAGATAAATTCTGAAAAAAACCTGTTAAGCGCCCCTGTTTTTGAACAAATTTTGCCGCGCATTAAATCCCGCCTAGATCAAACACTGCCCATAGGTAATGAAGGTGCAGGTGTGGTGGTAGCGGCCGGCGACAGTAAAGCCGCGCAAGCGTTAATGGGTAAAACAGTGGGCGTAATCAGTGGCAGTATGTATGCCGAGTATTGTGTGGTGCCGGCGCAATCTTGTTTGCCACATAAAGAAGGGGTAACGCCTCGCCAGGCGGCCTCGTCTTTTGTAAACCCGCTCACGGCATTATGCATGGTTGAAAATATGCGCACCGAAGGTCATAGCGCATTAGTGCACACTGCGGCGGCTTCAAGCTTGGGGCAAATGCTAAACCGTATATGTGTGGCCCAAGATATCCCATTGGTGAATATCGTTCGTAGCCAAGAACAAGCCGATATACTAAAAGAAATTGGTGCTAAATTTATTTGTGACTCCTCGAAGGCGTCATATAAAGATGACCTTTACCAGGCTATTGAGGCAACCGGCGCCACATTAGCATTTGATGCCACCGGCGGCGGCGAACTGGCCAGTGATATTTTAACCGCCATGGAAGCGGTGGGCACTAAGGATGCGGTTGGTTTTAATACCTATGGTTCTGAATTAAATAAACAAATATATGTTTACGGTGGTTTAGACATGGGCCCCACTACGTTAAACCGTGCATACGGCATGACCTGGAGCATCAGCGGATGGTTATTAAACCGTTTCTTGGCACGCTTAACGCCTGAGCGCACCGGCCAACTTCAAAAACAGGTAGCCGATGAAATTAATACTACCTTTGCTTCAAACTTTAGCGATGAAATTAGCCTGCAACAAGCGATAGATCCGGCCACCATTTTGAAATACAACGCAAAAAAAACCGGTGAGAAGTTCTTGATTAACCCAACCAAGAAGTAAAGCGGACATAGAAAACAGAACCGCCAATGCACTTTATTGCATTGGCGGTTTTTCTTTATTAAACTAATTTACCGGCAGATAGCTTAAGCAAACTTAATGCGCGGTAAAAGCGATAAATGACCCGCCCCGGATGAATCCATCCTTTAACAATGGTGTAACCGGCCTAGCACACAGTCCGAACTGGAACTTAGAATGGGTAGGCTAGCCGATTACTTTACTGGCTCAATACTTCAAAGCGGGTTCGCTGCTGATTACCGGATTCATCCACCACCAATAACTCATGCCCTCCCAGATCAGGGGCCAGTTCCATCTGATGAATCTGTCGGGTTTTCCCCAAATATACATCATCCAGATACCAGTACATTTGGGATGCAGGATATTGGTGAGCTACTTCGCTGACCACACTGGAACGCGTGCCCCCCAACCTACGGGGAATATAAACCTGGCTACCCTGGCCGGGATAAATAAATGACATGGGGCTTTGTGCTGTCATCAGATTCAAACAGTCTTGTCGCCATTTTGGCATCGGCCGATAATCACTGTTTTTCTTTTGATAATAAAAAGCAATATGAGGCGGTAACGAAAACCAGTCATGAGATGTTAGTTTATGAACCTTTTCACAGGCCGTGGATAGCCGATAGGTTTGGTTAGCATCTGTATGTATCCTCTGGTGAAACGGGCTAACCGTTGAAAATGTTGAGGACCGCGGTAAGTCAATAACTTCTACTTTGCAATAACGTGATGCCATGTAGCCATCATTTTTACAAACGTGACTCGCCACCAAATCATATTCGGGTTTCGCAAACCAGTTGGTCTTTGGTAGCAAGTTAAATAATTCAAACATGAGCGGTGCGGCAGATTGCGTGCCGGTTAACCCAGCCACACCGGTTCCTTCAGCATTGCCGGCCCACACCCCAACAGTGTACTTCGGTGTGGTGCCGATGGCCCAACCATCGCGATAACCAAAACTGGTTCCAGTCTTCCAGGCCACCTTACGACTGCTGGAATACTGCTTCCAATGACTCTCTTCTCCTGGTCTACCCACTTCCAGTAAGGCTTGCAGGGTGAGCCAGGCAGCGCCCGCTCCCAAGTTATTTTCCAGCACCCGCTTTTCTAGCTGCGGCCTAACCGGGAAGTGTGGGTAATGGGACGGTAAGCTTTGTGCAGCCCTTGCTAATTGCGCATAAAGGTTTGTCATTTCCCACAGAGTCCCTTCTGCACCGCCAAGAATTAACGGCAATCCGTAATCATCGGCATTTCGAAACAAGGTGCTCACCCCTCGTGATTTCAGAAAATCGTAAAAGCGCTTAATACCATAGGTCTTGAGCATATTAACCGCAGGAATATTTAAGGACTGTGCTAGCGCCTGCTTGGCGCGCACGACACCCCGATATTGCAAATCATAATTTTCAGGGCTGTATCCCTGGAACCGGGTGGGAACATCGGCCACCAGCTGCATTGGTGTGATCTCGCCCTCCTCCAGCATAGTGGCGTATAACAAAGGTTTTAAAATGCTGCCGGTACTTCGCGGTCGATGCATCAGGTCAATGCCTTTACCCGATAGCGGTACATGGCTGAAGCCAAGGTTACCGATATAGGCCATGACCTCACCGCTTTGATTATTAAGTATGACCGCTGCCAGGTGATTCACCTGAGACGCGGCTAGGCGCTCACCGTAAAGGTTCACCACTGCCTGTACCTGAGTTTGCAAAGTTCCATCCAGGGAAGTCGTGAACATGCTAGGCCGGTGATCGAGCAGAACCTCGCGTTTGCTTATTAAGGTTTCTAATAGATGCGGTGCCCGTTTTGGCAGAGCCAAAATGTGCTCGGGCAAAGGCTCGTCCACTGCCAGGGTATGATCCAGTTCGGTCATGGCTCCATTCGCATATAATCGGCCCAACAGGCGATCGCGTTTTTTCTTAAGCTGCTGTTGATTTTTACCCGGGCGAATAACATTAGGGTTGTTGGGCAGAACGGCCAGCAAGGCACTCTCGGCCCAGGATAAAGATTGTGGTGATCGACCAAAGTAGCGCCAACTGGCCGCCGACAAACCCACTATGTTGCCTCCAAAGGGGGCGTGGGCAGCATATAAGGCAAGGATCTCACCCTTGCTATAAGAAAATTCCAGGCGCAGCGCCTGGGCGGCTTCCAGTATTTTTTGCCAATAAGTGCGCGGCGGGTTTTTCTTGGCCAAGCGAATCACTTGCATGCTAATGGTGCTGCCACCACTGACCACTCTTTGTGCTCGAAGATTTTGCATCATGGCGCGTGCCAGAGCCCAAGGGTCGACACCATGGTGCTCATAAAAGCGCTTGTCTTCGAACACCATTAACGCCTTGATATAAAGCTGGGGCAGTTGCTGGGTGGGAGGGAATCGCCATTGCTCATCCTGGGCAATTCTGGCTTCCAGCAAGACACCCTGTCGATCCAGCAATACATCTGAATAGGGCACGGTAAACAGCGGCTGCGGTAAACAAATCCACCAGCCCAAGACGAGACTCGTCAGGGCCAGTGGCAGAATCACTTGCTTGCGAATCACCTTAGCGAACAATATCAATCCAGTGTCCGGTGTTTCTGGCGGCACGGGTTTGTTCGTACATATCGGATATCTCCACCGCAGGTTGATAGTAGCGACCCTGATACGAGGCATTAAGTTGGTACTCTATGACCTTGGTTTCAGCTTTCGCCAGTTTTAGGTAGGTAAAGATTCGATCGTCGCGCACGTCTTGATAATCATATAAATGATTGTTCTCCCCTTCGTCGCTGTCGGTGCGAATTTCAAAACCTGACGCCACACGATAGGTGAGTGCCAAATAATCCAGTTTGTGGGTACTGCGGTTTGTCACACTGATGGCCACCCGAATATCCTCACCCTGAGTGAGCTCTTTCAGATTGACTTCCTTGTTGTCTTTGTTGAAATAACGAACCTCCATCGCAAGTTCCGACGCATAGGGTTTTTCTTCACCCAGTTCGGGCACACCCTGCGACATGACAGATGCGTAAACTGGCAAGCTGCCCTGGTTTTCTATGGTCAGCGCCTCTTCCTGCGAAGTGATGTCAAGCGCATACAGATTAATGGGCTTGGCCAATCTTAGCTGACTGTCCTTTCCTTGCCAGTTAAGCGCCACATTTGACTCCTCAAGACCCTGCACCGTTTTTCCGTATTGCGCCATGGCCAACAAAGAAAATGCAGTGGTTTGAGTACTGTAATAACGTTGATCGTCGCGAACGGCGCTGCTGATTTTTTCCACCATCTGTTTGGCGCGTTCGGTATCCCGCAGCACCATCAAGCTCATCAACATCATGGCTTCATCACGCAAGGTCGAGCCAAAGGTGGCATCGGTGGTTTGGTATTCAGCTACTTCTGCATTGGCGGTAGCGGCCATATCCAGAGCAATCCTGCGTTGCCCGGCCAGCTCATATGAGGCGGCCAGCAACCAGCGTGATAAATTTTGCAGGTCTTGTCCTTGTCTCATGCGGTTCATGGCACCCAGTTCGTCGTTGCCGCTCAGAGCCAGTGTGAATAATCGGTAGGCCTGCTCTTTATGGGAACCGGTTGTCCAGGCTCGGGCCGCCCGTTTTTGATGGACCAGCCAAGCATTGATCATATCCTGGGGCACATCGTAACCGTAATCCTTAGCCAAAATCAGGAAGTGACCGGCATAACTACTGGACCAGTCGTGTATATGGCCATGGCCTGGCCAGTAGCTGAAGCCGCCGCTTGCGGTTTGATAACGGCGCAGCTTCTCGATGGCCGCCGCCACATTATCCTGCGAGGTCTGCAGCTGTTCGGCGCTTAAGTTACTTAAGCCAGGCAAAAATAATTGTGGCAACGCCCTGGAGGTGGTTTGTTCCACGCAGCCGTGGGGAAAACGCAGTAAATAATCCAGACGATTCTGCAGGTTCATAGGCGGCATCATGGTCATCTCCAAAGCCACCTGTTGAGTGCCCGCGATACCAAAAATATCCGCCACACTTTGCCATGTTTCGCCGGGTTTTATTTTGCCTTGCTGAAAGCGTTTTTCAGGTTTAGTTTGCGTATTCACCGGAATATGAATGACCTGAGTGGCACTGTATTTACCCGATTGGGCAGTAATTTCCACTCGGGACTGGCCAATGCTATTGGCACGCAAGGGCACAAAAATCATTTCTTCACCGGCCTCGTTAAAAGACACGCTTAACTCATTTTTTAGCAGGGTTATCTTATCGTCTGATTTAACACGGATGGTGACATTGTTAATATCATCCTGAGTAGTAAACAGGGTAATGGGCATCTGCAGGGTTTCATCTTTACCCAGTACCCGCGGCAGGGTTGCCAGCACGTTCAAGGGTTTTCTGACCAGCACTTCCTTTTCGGCCTTGCCGTAAGCACCTTTCTCTCCGGCGACTAACATCACACGTACTGCGCCCAGGTATTGAGGAATCTCAATATCGTGTTGCGCGGTTTTTCCGCCTTCTAAATGGAACGGCCCCATAAACTTCACCACAGGGGGAAAGCGTCGATTTTCACTGTCACGTTCCTTGTCTGCCAGGCTGCCGTCACCGCCTATGGCCAGCAGCTGTTCAAGTTCGGCACCATAAGCTCCCACCACATGATCAAACAGGTCCCAGGTCTGTACTCCCAGAGCTTCTTTTTTATAAAAAGTTTTGTGCAGGTCAGGGGTACGGAACTGAGTCAAGCCCAAAAGCCCTTCATCCACTATGGCCAGCGTATAAGTGAATTCACGAGCAGACTTTTCGGCCACTTCAACCCGCAGGGTGGTTTCAGGTTCAACTTCTCCAACCACATTGATAGTCGGACTTAGATGTGTAGCCGGGTCGGACACTGTGATGGGCAGTATGCCCATTAAACGTATGGGTTCATCGTTGGACTTATTTTCATGGGGCTGAATCACGCTCACGGAAATATATACATTCGGTGTCATCTGTTGGGTGATGGGAATCTGTAGCTGGCTGCCGGTCTCACTCAACTTGGCCCAATAATAATCAATCACTCTACTACCGTTTTCTATAGAAACCAGGGCGCGGCCGGTTTGAGATTCAGGTAAGGACACCACAGCGGTATCCCCTACCTTATAGGCGTCTTTATCCGAACTCAGCGTGAGCATATTGGCCCCTAAGCCCTTCTTTTTCTGCTCACGACCCGCCCAGCCAGGCCAATCCATGTAAAAGACTTGACCGGTGCAATGCTGGCCCTGTTTGTCACAGGCACGCAGCATATAGCGTCCCCAAGCGGGATATTTCACTTCAAATTCCCATTGCCCCTGACCGTTTTCAATCTCGATGATTTCCTGCTGAAGATGCTTAGTAGAGTAGCGGCTCACATAACTGGCCAGGCGATCTCCTTTGGTATCCCACCACCATTTCCAGCTTAACTTATACAGGGTCAGCTCCAATTTTTGACTGCCCCTCGCCTTAGTGCCATCTGTGTCCAGCACCAACAAATCTATCTTGTGTTTCTGATCCGTGAGCAACATGCCACGGGCGGCGTCGCCCTTAGGCATCTGCATTCCCACATAATTAATGTAGGGATGAATATCGATATTTTGCTTGGAGATGCTGAAGTCTCCACTGGCTTCAAACACCCGACTGGTGAGAGCTCCTCGTAGCTTTCCTGGCGGTGAAGAAGAAATATGAATCGGTGCATCGATGCTGGCTTTGCCGTCGTCATCAAGTTTGAACTTGGTAATTTCTTGCTGGCGACTGCTAAATTCTCGAGCCGGGTCATCGAAGTGAAAGTCGGCATAGCTATCAAAATGGGTCTTCTGCGCACGCATCTTTAATGCAAGATCCCCTTTTAAGCCCGATGCTTTAGCACCGTGCAGCCACTGCGAAAAGAATTCTCCAGTGAGCATGGCATCACTGGCATTCTTGCGCACTTTATGAACCCGCACGTCTTCACTAGCAAGATCCAGCTTCATCTTGAGGTGATTGGGTTTCACCGTTTCTATTTTTAATTTCTTAGTAAATTTAAGACTGCCCAGGCTGGCCACAGCCTTCCAGTTGCCAGTCATGTCATCCTCTTTGGTTTGCAGTGAAAAGCTGTAGAACCCCCCCACTGGGTTCCCATTTACTTGAACTTGCACCCGCTGACCCTTGGGATTAAACAGCTCCAGCATGGCCGGATGACTATCTGGTATCCCTTCGTTTTTATCTTCTACCACAAAGGTTAAAAATATTTTATCACCCGGGCGCCACACACCTCGCTCGGCATATAGTTGCGCCTTCACACCATCCTTTACCCTAGTGCCGCCCACATTAAAATGGCTAGTGGATATGGCTAAGGCTTTATTAACCTTTAAATAACCCACATCTGGATCGGACTTGGCAACAATCAGGAAGGGAGATGAGCCCAGTTCAAATTCGGCGAACCCTGAGCTATTAGTTTGTGCGCTATTGATCACCTGATTCTGATAATTCCTAACATCGACCAGCGCATCGCCCAAGGGTGCACCATTATTTATTTGCGTTGCTACCACGATCAGTTTGTTGTCTTCACCAAACTTAGCCACTAGGCCTATATTACTGGCCATGAAGTTACGTTGATCTGTAGTATTGGAATTTGAGCTGTAATAGCGGTCTTTACACGGGTTGCTGCGGTCTTTCCATTTTCCACCGCTGGCCACATAGTAACTTTGAATGCCATCCCAGCCACTACTTTCTACCTGACCACGCGCCTCATAGTTTATGAATGGGCTTTCTTTTACGACTTCTACTTGATTGTCATCCTGGGAACAGGCGTAAATAGAGTTGGCGCGATTAATAGATAATTCAAATCGAAACAAACTGCCAGGGTGTTGCGACACTAGGTCCTTCACATCAAGATTGAAGCGGTTCCAGTTATCTTGTACCGGACTCTTTAGTTGCACGGTCTTGCGCCACAGATAACGCCCTACCCGACGAATGCTGTAATGATCATCAATATCGTTTTCCTGGAAGAACTGCGGCATGTTATTTTCATATATTTGAAAGGCCGTAACCTGAATAGAGTCTACATTCACGGCTTCAAACGGAACGCTAAGCTTATCCGAAACCGGCAATATTGTGCCTTTGCCCACAAACCTTACGGCAGGTTTTTTACTGAGGAAGTTGAGAGTTTTATTAACAGCACTGCCTAATCGAAAGCCCGCCGCATTCTTGATGGCAGCGTCTAGCGAGACTTCAACCTCACCACTTAACGCGGTATTGGGATAAAGAATGAGCTTGGCCCCTCGAATTTTGGTCTTAAAAGTGCCTTTGGACAATTGAACCAGGCCTCGAATATCCTGATCTTTTTGCAAGGACTCAGAAAAATTAATTTCTATAGTCTGGTCGGCCCCTTGAACCGCAAACAATGACGAAATGACAAATTGACCTATGGCAGGCACATCGAAGCTACGCTTACCTTGCTCTGTTACCCCCAAGCCAGTGCCGTCCCAGCTCACTAATAGCTGATTGAGGCTTGGTGTTCGTTGAATCTTTTCTATACTGAAAGCGCGTACCTTGCCGTTTTCATTCTGATCCCATTGCACCGCCAACCCTTTCCCTTCATAGGTGGCGCTCAGCACTTCAGATACTTCCTGCTGGGTGGCACCGTCGGCAGTGGTTAACTGGCCAATTAATTTCATGGTATCGTCGTCGTTGGCTTGTAACCCGTCTATCTTTAGCTCAAACGCCTGTTCGATGATTTGAAAATCAAACTGAAAATCACCATATTCATCTTGTACGAATCCCAGTGCAGTAGCCGATAGACTGCCCTGATATTTCTGTCCCGATGGCATGGGGGCATTGGGTATAAAGCGATACAGGCGTTTGTTCACCAGCTGACCCTGCCCAGATATTGCAGGTTGCAACTTTAAAAAATCTGCATTTACTTCTTTAGCTAGATCCTGATTGAAGCGTATTTCTATATGACCAAAGCGAGATATTTGCCCCGACGAATGTGAATGCACCACCTGTAGCCAAGGGTCATCCGGGTCGGTTATTTCTGTGGTGGACGTGTCGCTGGCTTCCTGACTGCAGCCAAACAACACTAGCAGTAAAAATAAACCAAATAATTGAAAGGTGCCTTTCAGCATGCGCCACTCCCTGTGCATTAGAATCTAATAAAAAGTGGGCAACTTTAGCTTTTTTAGTGGTTAGAAACCAGAGGAGTCGGATAAAAAGTCGTTATTTTGACGCATGCAACCATGAGGAATTAGTAGTTTTAACTACCTTGCAACTTAATAAGCTTATTCAGTAAGGCGGCGTCGCTTAGGTGGTCTTGCACATAAAACCACAGTAAGGATAGATACTGCATTTGTTTACTGGCCAAATTAAACTGTTCAGTGCCAATTCCCTGGTAGGATTTTAGGAAAAACTCTATTTGATTGGGTGTTAAATTGCAGGTGTCAGCAAACACCGCTAAATCCCACGCCTTATTACCTACGGCTGCGTACTCCCAATCAATCAAATGCAGTTTTTCATTATCTAAAATCCAATTACTGGGGTTTGGGTCCATGTGGCACAAGCACGGGCTGTATTCCTGACATTGCAATGTCAGGTCCAGTTGCGCTCTGGCGCTTTGAAGGCCCTGCACCAACTTCTCACTAGTTCCCTGTTGCTTTTTCTTTATTTGCTGCCAGTAATGCTCAATAAGATCGGCATAGTTAATACTTGGCCAGCTATTTGATATGGGCACACTGTGAATGATGCGTAATTGATTGGCTATCTTTTGCAAAAACTCTTGCGTGATTATACTGGGGGTGTTTTTGAGAACACTATCCAGCGTGTGCGTTTTTAAAAAGGGCCTTATCCAATAGATGTCTTGAGGGTCACGGTATAAATAGGCCGGGCAGATCTTGTAGTGTGAAATGCTTTGATGCATATCCCATTCAGCCTGGCGGTTTAACTTTAACGCAAGGTTGTTGGTGGCATTAATACGAATCACATACTGCTGACCGCTACCCGACTCTTTATCTGCCTCTATATCTAGCAACCAGTTACTGTTGGTTAAACCATCTACCAAGGGACTCACACGCTCTAACGTGGGCGCTTTAGAGCAAAGAGAGGGCCATAGGGCCCAATCTTTTAAGATGCTTTCAATTTGCGTAGTGCCCATTAAATTATGCGGCTTCAACTTGTGTGGATGATTGAGTGGCCTGTTCCTTGTCTTCTTTATAGGTAGTTAACCACATCTTAAATCCGAAGATAGCCAGCACCACATAAATGATCATTAATAGCGCGGTAAGGTATAGCTCACGGTCTACATACAAGTAGATGGCCACGGTGTCGATAACCAGCCAGTAAAGCCAATTTTCCAGGATTTTATTCGCCACCATATAGGTGGTTAGTACCGCCCCCCAGGTAGTGAAAGAATCAAGATAAGGCATTACGGCCGTGGTGTGGTTGTTTAACAGATACCCGCTTAACAGGCTTAAAACAATCACGCCACCTATAGCAATAACGTGCTGCTGCGCACGCCAGGTCGTAATGCTAATGCCAGCTTCCTTACTATTTGAGACCGTATCATTTGAAACTTTAGGTTTGTTCCATACATACCAGCCATAAATGGCCATGGCTAAATAATATACATTCAGTGCAGATTCCATGACCAGGCTCACATCAAAAAATAGCCAGCTAAAGATGGCGGTGCTACCAAAGGCGGCATACCAGCACCAGCTGTTTTCTCGCATGACCAGCACCAAATAAGCTACCCCTAGCACCACTGCTAAGACTTCCCAGTAACTCATGATTTGTATGGCGCTTAAGATGCCGGAACTTGCGGCATCAAAAAAGGAGGGCTCGGTTGTTAATGGTTCCATAATCACTCTTTACTCTTCGCCATGTGGGTTAAGGGCCGGGTCTAAATTCACACCAATAAACTTGCAAACAAATATGGCTTTGCCAAATTGCTCGTAAGAGTAGCGCATTTCGTTTTTCAATGTATCCATAACCAAATCATAGTCACCAAAGACTTGGGTGCTCATGGTATTACCCACCACACTTAATCCGTTTATTTTTTCTAGGCGTTCTATGAAGCTTTTAATGGCAGGAATGTAATCATCTGCCAAAGGGTACTTGCTGATTTCAACAGATAATTCCATGTTACTTCCTTTTTAAGCAATGCCCGCCGATAGCGGGCTATCTAGAATAAGGTATTAAAAGCTATAACGTGCGCTTAAGCTTACTAAGCGTGGCGCGGCCAGCTGTATATGCTGAGATGGGGTTTTGCCATCCCTTGGGTCATTATCAAAACCAAAACCGCGAACTGCGTAATCTTTGTCCGTTAAATTATGGCCATTCAGTGATAATTCCAGGTTATCTCTCTGATAGCGAACATTGGCATGTAGCAGAACATAGGATTTTGATTTTTCATCATGACTATCTGAAAAATAAAACTCATCTTTAGCTTCGACTGCGATGTTTACGCTTATTACTTGGGTGGCTTGAAAATCAACGCTACTGGCAATTGAGTATTCTGGAGCGTGGGCTTGGGAGCGGCCATCGTTATTGTATGAAGTGCCCCATTTATCCGTGAAGCTGTATTCCAATAGCTTGGTATTTAAATACCCTACACTTGTTTGCCAAGTGAGGGATTGGGTTAATTCCCAGGTACTTTCAAATTCTATACCATAGTTTCGGCCTTCTGTGGCATTGTCATAATATTCCTTAAAAGAAATAGCATTACCTGAACTTGTAATTGCTTCTGACACTTTAACCTGTTGATCTTTGCGTTGGATATAAAAAATGGCAACGCGAGTGGTTAGCTCGTCATTCAATAGGCTTGATTTCAAACCCAACTCAACCGAATTATTAAACTCAGTATCAAAGGTACGATTATCTTCAGAAATGCTATCGTCAGAGTTAACGCCGCCCGCTTTATAGCCACGAGCTAACGATGCATAAGCAAGGTGATTAATCCCAACAAGTGATTCTAGTGTGACTTTACCTCCCCACAGTGTCTCAGTTTCATCGCTACTAGTGCTGTTCGAATCGTTATAGCTGTTATTCCACTCCTCTACTCGCAATCCATAGGTCAAAGTGGTGATGTCACTCAGCTGACTTGATAACTGCCCGTAAAGTGCGGATGAAGATTGCTCTAGTTCACTGGTAAATTGCCCGAAGTAGTTTCGAGTTAAATCTTCCTTTCGGTTTAGTATATAAGTCCCCACCAGCCAATTTGTGCTGTTATTAAAGAGACGACTATTGGTGCGGGATAGTAAACGAACATCTATATTTGAGCGTTGATAATCACGTAAATACTCATCTTCAGAGTTGTAGCCATCAGCATGAATACCATCGTAAGCCCAATCTTCATCATAGGCATACACAATATCGCTTTCATTATGCGAAGCTAATACTTCAACAATGAAATTTTCATTGGAAGTATTTTCCCACTTAATTGAGGATGCGGTTGTATCTTGAGTATCTTTCCCTGGGGTATCAGAATAAGTCGTACGATTGTTATCTAAACTAAATGCATCATAGCCATTGTCGATGTCGGCTTTAAACAATGAAAAACTAAAGTTATTGTTTTCGTTTGCCTGCCAACTCAATTGTGCGCGCGCCACGGTCTCATCGATGTTATTGGTGTCGTCACGATTTAAATGAACGTTTTCCATGTAGCCATCAGAAAGCGTTTTATTAATGGAAAAGCGTCCTTGAACATTATTAGAAAGAGCCCCTGATATAGCAGTGCCTAGAGTTTGCTTGCCGTAATTGCCAACTTCAGCAGCTATATAACCTTCAGTTTCTTTGGTTGGCTGTTTGCTTTTGATATTAATAGCACCTGCAAGCGCATTGGCACCAAACGCAGTACCCTGAGGGCCACGTAAAATTTCGACTTGCTGCACGTCAAATAATGTAGCTGCACCGCCTAGGCCAGTCATGTCGACGCCATCAATGATTAGGCCAACAGATGGATTTACAGCATCCACAAACTGGCTACGCTCACCAATGCCGCGAATTTGAAAGTAGCGTCCACGAGATGCGCCAGCAGAAAAGTTTACATTAGGGGCAAGAGATAAGATGCTTTCCAGGTGATCGGCATTGCGATTTTGAATATCGTCTTCGCCCACCACGGTAATGGCCGAGGGAATTTGCTGTAAATCCAGCTCGCGAAAATCGGCGCTTACCTGAACGGTATCAAGGGAAACGGCGTCGCTCTCTTGCGCTATTGAGACACTAGCGGCCAGTGCTGTGGCCAACAAGGCGAATGCCTTAAAACTCTTTGGGTGGGTCATTTGGGGTCTTTTCTAAATAAATTGAATAAGAGCCCGGTTTACTGCGTAGGGTTTGGCGGCCTTAAAGCCACCAAAAAATGCCATTAATCATCATTATGCGTCCATTCCTACGCCGGTACTAACCGGATCAGGTTCTAGGGGTTCGCTGCGAACAGACATCTCGGGCTTTAAGCCTCCCCCTGGATGCGGGCCATTCTACGGGAAAAGGGGTGGCTTAAAAAGGATTAGCAGCCTTTATAGGGAATAAGCGCCCCCTAAACCTGCATGGGTGTCAGGTCTGGCCAATGGGATAACTGCCCACCCAACCCTATGATCCCTAGCCCTTCCTTTCCCACGCCTTTGAAGGGCACTATTTCGATCTTAATACGGCCTAAATACCCGCCTCCAACCCCAATGAGAATTAGTCTCCTTTCTATTGTAATTCGCTTATTTTATAGGGGTATATAGGATATTCCATTATGTGTAAGTGGTCTTGCGCACTTCCAATTTTGGCCTACTCTTTCCTTAGGTTTATGCCCCATAATCCAACAGGACCGTCCCATGAAATCCCAGTCCAACATACTGTCTGCTTTAAATTTGATATTGACCTTTGAGTTAACCTCCATCAATCAGTATTTTTTACATGCCCGTATGTACAAAAATTGGGGGTTAAAAGAACTGGATGAAAAGGACTATAAAAAATCCATAAAAGACATGAAACAGGCCGACAAAATTATTGAGCGTATATTATTTCTAGAAGGTTTACCTAACCTTCAAAAATTGGAAAAATTGCGTGTTGGAGAAAAGACCGAAGAAATGTTGCAGTGCAACCTAGATTTTGAAATGGAACAAATCGCTGGCCTTCGTGATGTGATTGCACTTTGTGAGAAGGAGCGTGATTACGTTAGCCGTGAAATGCTGGAAAAAATACTCGAGGAAGAAGAAGAGCATGTGGATTGGATAGAAGCCCAGCAATTCCTAATTGAGAACACCGGCATTGAGAACTATCAACAATCAATGATGGAGGGTTAATCATGCAAGGTAATAAAAAGGTTATAGACCTTCTAAATAAGCAGCTCACCCTAGAATTAACCTCTATGGATCAATACCTGGCCCATTCAAAAATGTACGAAGACTGGGGCATAAATAAACTTCATGAAAAGCTGGCCCATGAATATGAAGAGGAACTGGGGCATGCCAAACGCTTGGCCGAACGTATTTTATTCCTTGAAGGCAAGGCGGATACGGCATCCCGTGAAAAAATTCATGTGGGCGCTAACGTTAAAGAAATGCTGCAAAACGATTTAAAGGCAGAACAAGTGGTGGCCGAAAGCCTAAGAAATATTATTGAAGTGTGTGAACAAGAGCGTGACTATGTGAGCCGTGAAATTCTGGAAGACCTGTTAGATGATACCGAAATGGACCATATCTACTGGATTGAACAACACCTGGGGTTAATAGATAAAGTTGGCCTGCAAAATTACATTCAATCACAAATGAGCTGATTTACATGCACGGCCCCGTGGCCATGCATGCTATTTGTTAACTAGGGTGTATACCAAATAGGCGATGTATAGGCTCTTTCCTGTAAAAAGGCTGGCCCTTCCTTAGGCGTCTTTACCTGTAACGCCACGGCATCGTATTGGGAGTGTCGTGGAGTGGGAATTTGCAATACCCGCACATAATAAAATGCGTTTTGGGTTGCATTAAAATTAGGATCTCGCCATTTAATAGAGAGCTCCGCAGTCCCTATGGTATTGCTGTAACTGGGAATACTAATATCCACCGTATTGCCTACTGGCGCCAGCTTGCCTTTGCCATCCAATTGTCGCTCACCTGCCCAAGCCACGTTGTACACTTGTTCGTGCTGCGCACCTGCGTTATCCACCCACCCTTTAATCACCTGAATACGGTCAAGGTTGGCGCCTTTTGGATCTTTAACCGCACGAATTAAAAACTGCGGCGCTTTGCCTGTTACATTTTCTGGCTTAACCAAATCGCCGCCCATGGGAATACCCTGGCGGTAACCTATTTCAGCAAAGTTATCTGCGTTAGCTGCACCCTTGTCAAAATCCCAACCGCCGAACATTTGTACTTTTAAACGGGGCCCTGTGGTGGCGTACACCTCTTTACGTTGGAACGCATTATAAATGGCCTCTCGGGTATTCTCTTTTGCCCACACCGCTGCAAGCCCAGAAGCTGACATATCCCAGCCGTTAAAGGTCACCACCTTTTTGCCCTCTGATATTTTTGTTTCTGGGGTAGAATCCCGCGCTACCTTGCCCATAAAATTATCTTCTTCTGGGGAAGCCAAACCGGTATGAGAATCGGTAGAGCCAATCATGCCAAACTTAAACGGGTTAACGCCTATTTTGTTTTCGATGGCTAAACCGGTTTTAAGGGCCGGGCGAATAAAGCTGCCCTTTTTAGCTTCATACGCCTCTACATCTTGTTGCAGGTAATGATCAAAGTTTTCAAAGTCGGCAAATTCATCATCCGGTGAAAACGCTGCACGGGCTTCCGAATCCCCTTTAAATTGGGTGGCTTCTACCACGGGCTCCCACTGCATTCGAGTGCGAGCATAATGGGCATCAATGGCTTTGCCCTTTAAGGTGGTCTCGGCAAACATATAGCCTTTACTAATGTTGGAGTTATGGGGAATGGCCACAAAACGCGCTCCGGTACGTTTTTTAGTATCCTCCAACCACTGCCACAACTCTTCCGGGTATTGCCCTTCATCAGAACCATAGGGTAGAAATTGTTTGGCTTTGTCGGCACCATCCGGGGTAAATACCACTCGGTGCAAATTGGCGCCGGTGGGGATTGAGCTCCACTCCCAACCAATTAACGAAGTAAATTTACCCGGGTCATTATGGCGTTCGGCCGCATCTACAATTTCGGCCCAGGCGGTGGTTTCTATTTTGGTTAAATCACCAAAGGCGCTGTCGGGAATTTCATTACTAGGATCTTGCACAGGGTCAGATCCAGGGACCTGGGCAGACACAGGTAAAAACTCACCAAAAAACTCTAGGCCTAAATCCTCCTCTACTGCCCTATTAAGCAACTTAACGGCTATCCAGCGCTTAATACTAGCCAAGAAGCCCACCGGTTCCAGCTCAACGGTATTGGTATAAAGGCCGCGCATCACGCCCATCATCTCGGCATGGTCCGCCACCACTAAAAAATCCAGTGGCGTGTTAATTTGCACCCGCGCCCTGTGATAAGGGTGAATCACCGCCTGTCCTTTGGCCCAGCGGTAAGCGGTATCTGGGTCGGCAGATTGATTTCGATTAAGGAAGGCATCAAATGAATAAGAGGTATGAAGATGGGTATCGCCAAACAGCACTTGAGTTGGCTCTTGAGTCGGCGCAGGGGCTGCAAAAGAGGCGATACTTACGAAAAATAATCCGCTTACTCCTAAGAGATATGATTTCATATGACTGTCCCTAATTCTTATTTTATATGACATGGATAATGTCATTTAATATATTGATAGCCGGACTGTCAATATATTAAATGGATAATAAACTAATAGCATTGCCAATAGGCAAGCACCTCTCTCCCCCCAACCGAGCCCATTGCATACCCTGCACGGGAATTACAGCCATTCACGCTCCCCTAAAAAGCAGAATAAAACCTGCAGGCAATAACCCTATTCTGGTCTTTAATTAGGGTATAACTCGTTCATTGTGTGAGACTCATAATGTTTGGCTTTAACAAAAAGCAGCCCCAAAAAGACAGCACCAGTCACTCTCAACAAATGGGGGATATAAGCCCTTTTTTGCTGGAAGCCATTTCTAGCCAGCTAGCCATGATTCAATTTACTCCCGACGGCACCATTTTAGAGGCAAATCAGAATTTTCTAAGCACCATGGGATACTCCTTAAGTGAATTAAAAGGTAAGCACCACAGAGTTTTCTGTAATAAAGAAACCACCTCATCCTCTGAATATGCCGCGTTCTGGACAAATCTGGCCAACGGAAAAGCGGACCAAGGGCAGTTTTTACGGATAACTAAGAGTGGGTCTGATATTTGGCTTGAAGCCAGTTACTGCCCAGTAAAAGACAAAGACGGCAATGTAATAAGAGTGATTAAAATTGCCAGTGACATTAGTAAATTGGTTTTCGCCACCCACGAATTGAAAAGCCAACTAGAAGCCATATCTCGCTCACAGGCCGTGATCGAATTTAATTTAAAGGGTGAAGTCATTACCGCCAACGACAATTTTTTAAATGCCGCAGGCTACCAGCTTGACGAAATAGTAGGCCAACATCACAGAATTTTTTGCCCCAACGAAGTGGCACAAAGCAGTGAATACAACCAATTCTGGCAGCGTTTACGCCAAGGGGAATTTATAACCGGAAAGTTTCAGCGACAAAACAAACAAGGTGACAGCGTTTGGTTAGAAGCCAGCTACAACCCAATTTTTGACCCTAATGGCAATCTATACAAAGTGATTAAATTTGCCACCGATGTCACCCATGCCACCGAACAGGCTAACGAAACCAGCCGCCTTGCCATGCAAGCTTCTAGCGAAACTGAAAACGCCACACAAAAAGGTTTAAGTGTGGGCAACCAAGCCATTGATGTGATGCAACAAGTGGTCTCTGGATTACAGGACACCTCGGATGCGGTTCAGCTGTTAAATGACCAGTCCGATCAAATTAGCAGTATTGTGAGCACGATTACCGGCATTGCTGACCAAACCAATCTATTGGCACTTAATGCCGCCATAGAAGCGGCACGAGCCGGAGAACAAGGTCGAGGGTTTGCGGTGGTGGCCGATGAAGTTCGCCAGCTAGCCGGGCGCACCAGTAACTCAACCTCCGAAATTGAAGACATGGTGAAACGTAATAAACAACTGGCGAGCAATGCCATGAAGACCATGAGCGAAGTACAAACACAATCCACACAAGGGGAGACACTCATTCAAGAAACCGGGCGCTCAATTGAGGCCATTAATGAGAACACACAGAATCTTATGAATGCCCTGCGAAACGACTAGGGAAAAGACTTAAGCCTAGGGTGGCCTTACTTCTTTTTTACTATTTAAACTTATAAAGATAAACCGGTGACTGGTATAAATCTGTCAGCTGAATGGTCTTGATGGGCTTGTATAAAGACAACGAAAAATTATTACTGACTAAATATTCAAGTGCTCTATTTTCCGATTGCAGATTTTTCTCGAGCGCACTCATGCCTGCTGGAAATAGATAACAAAATATAACCGCCGCACTGGAAAGATCTGCGTCTAAAAAATTTTGTCGATTCACCTTAACATTTTTTAAGCCCAACATTTTTATGAGTAAAACACTGGTAAGCCACGGCACAAAGGACAACTCATAGCCGACTACTTGTCGCTGGGGGTACATTTTTGCAAGTGGAATAAGCAAGCTGCCCCAACCGCTGCCTAATTCAAATATGGCGCCTATTTGTGTTTGGACAGTGGTATCGACCCCTAAACCTAAGCTTGTTTCCTCACTCAACTGCAGCATCGCTTGGCGCGCTTTCTTTGAACTGGGCATGGGTGAAATACCCAAGGTTAACGTGCTCCAGACAATTGAAAATCCGGCAAGCGCTGTTATAACCAGTAATGTGGTTTCAAAGACTGACAAAAGGAATATCTCTTTTATTTATTGGTTTAGATCATACAGGTTTAAGCCCATTCTGCCTCACCTGGAATGCTCCTGCTCAATTACCGCCCTAGCTTGCGCGCTTTTGATGGATAGGCATTCATACACTAGAATTCAGTCATGTTTACAAACAGTATGGTTAGTTTAACAAGACGTCTATTTAGCCCTGTGGTGTGGGCCCTATTATTTATGGCCATTATAAACTCGAAACCAACAATGGCGCGGGAAGTCCTAATAGTGGATACCTATCCGTCAGTGGCGTACTTAAACAAGCAAGGTGAAGTGGATGGCCCGGTGGCGGCGCTTATTAAGGAGGTATGCCTACGCATGGGCCAAGAAGTGAAACTTACATTTAACCCGATTCAGCGCATGTTCTCCAACCTAAAAACCCATAAGGCCCATGCGGCGTTTAACATGAGCCATAATGGGCAACGGGCCAAGAAATGGCATTACAGCAAGCCGGTTCACCGGGTACATTACGGTGTATTTTCCCGTCAAGATAATCCTCTAAAATACCAAAGCCGAAACGACCTAAAAGGCTACACCATAGTGACCTATGGCCCCACCAACATGTCTAAAAAAGTCGAAGCGTTCTCACAAGACCTACCGGGCAGTAAAGTAAAGATTATAAACTTGTATGAATCGGCCTTTAAGATGCTGTCGGCCGGGCGTTTTGATAAAAATACAGTGGTGTATGGCCCCGATACCATTGGACAAGATGTAATTAAAAAATGGAATTTGAATAACAACATACACCTTGCTGGCAGGGATATTAAAAATTTGTATTATGTGGTGTTTGTAAAAGAGCAGGTGAAAAAATCGTTTGTCGATGAGTTTAATCGGGTTTTATTAAAAATTCATAAGAGTGGCAAGATGGCCGATATTTATGGCCGTTATACCAATGAAGTTAAAGCCACCCCACCCAGCCTAGATGATATGAACCAATTCCCACCCTTTGCCTTTTAATATTCATAGTTAATTAGCAAATCATGCCAAGTAATTTTCGACCCATTGCGAAAATAGTTAGCAGGTTTATACAAGTTTCATGAGAGGCCATGCCTTAATATGCCCCTGTACCCAACCTTGCAGGAATAAACAACATGAACGCATTACTGATTATTGGCCTAATCACCACCACCGCCATTGTAGGTGAACTTCGAAACCGCCAACAAGAGGTGAACATTCATAGCAATGACCATAGGGGTGAGTAAATGCCTAGAAATCACCCATCCTACACGCCAAGGGCCTAGTGCTTTAGCCCTTAGCATTCAATAAACGACCGGCCTGTATTTGAACTACACTGCTAAGGAGCAATGCCTTTTGAAAAAGGTTTAATAACCGATAATGAGCCGCTTAATATCAAGCGCACTTATTAGAGGTTTTTATGTAGAGTTATCAACTACTTAGGCACTTCACTAATGACATACAGGACGCTGACATACAGGACGCCTTTACTAATAGCACTGACGTCCTGCGCTATTCTCCCCTTTGCATTACTTGCCAGCTCCCCAGCACCGCCCACAATAGAGCCCCTTAACTCTGCCCCCCTCCCCCCCCAGGCGCAGCCCGAATCAGCCTTTACGCCTAAAGAACTTAAGTGGCTAGATAAAAAACAGGCACTGACCTATGTGTACGACCCTGACTGGGCGCCATTTGAATGGAAAAACGATAACCGCCACACGGGTATTATCGCTGATATTTTAAGCCTAATTAGTAATAAAACAGGCATAAAATTTACTCCCATTCCTACCAATACTTGGAAAGAATCTGTTGAACTGGTAAAAAGTGGCAAGGTGGCTATGTTCAGTGCCATCACCAAGAACAAGACCCGGGAAGGCTACTTAAATTTCACATCAAAAGACATTTACTCATACCCAGCGGTGCTCATTACAAAATTTGATGATAAATCCGTTTATATCGATATTAAAAAAGACTTTATAGGTAAAAAGATTGGCATTGTTAAAAGCAGTGGTTTAGGCCGGTACATCAAAGAAAGCCACCCTAATATTGACTATGTAGAACTTGAAAATACACAAGCTGGCTTCGCCTCCATACGAAACAACCAAATAGATGTTTTTGCCATTAATACCGTGACGGCTAAATATTTTATAGAGAAAAAGGGATTTGATGACCTTAAAATCGCGCTAAAACTTGATTACCTTTATCACCTTAAAATTGCCATTCGAAAAGACATGCCCGATGAAATTATATCCATTTTAAATAAATCGCTTAGTAGTATTACTGAAGAAGAATTACATCGTATTTTCATAAAATGGACACAAGCCCCAGCTGAAAAAGTCACCAACTGGAAGTTGCTGCTTAAAATAATTACCGTACTTATCATTATAATTGCGATTCTTGTGGTATTTAATCATCGCTTAAACCGAACCGTGGCCGCCAGAACAAAAGAACTCACCAATAAAAACAGTAAGCTTCAAAGGGCGTTAAAAGAAGTGGAACAACGCACGGCCGAAACGCTACGGGCCAAAGATGAAACCGAAAAAGCCAATCAATGCCTGTTAATTCAACAAGAAAAACTTGCCTCTCTGGGTAAAATTTCCGGAAATGTGGCCCATGAAATTAACACACCTTTGGGCATTGCCAATACGGGCCTTAGTTTTCATCAAAACCTGGTGCAAGAAATTAAAACAGAAGTTAGGGATAAAAGCATAACGGTCGCGACTATGGACGACTACATCAACCAAAGTGAAGAGGTTATGGACACCATTCACACCAACTTACAGCGGGCCATTGAACTTGCCAAAAACTTTAAATACACCGCCGTAGATCGTATTGATGACCAACAGCATAAACACAACCTTAGCCAGTTGGTGAGCCGCCTAGTTACCTCCATGAAGGCCGAGTTTTTACAGGACAAAATCACCTGTAAGCTTAATATTGATCAAACCCTGCATATCACCACCCACGGCAGTGACTTGTCTCAGGTAATTTGTAACTTGCTGATGAATGCGGCCGTACATGCATTTGAGGGCCGAGAAAACCGCACTATTGAGATATATGGGCAATCAGTGGATTCCACCATAGAGTTATTGATAACAGACAACGGGGTGGGTGTGGCAAAGAACATTCGCGGCAGCTTATTTGAGCCCTTTGTCACCACTAAACGTAATAATGGTGGCACCGGGTTAGGCCTTAATATAGTACAAAATTTGGTAAGAGACCGGCTGCACGGCACCATTGACCTGATATCGCCGCCAGCGGGCGGCACCCAGTGGCGTATTATTTTACCACCAACACTGCCAAATTAGGCTACTGGTAATTAGTAGCAAGCCCTCCTTGCCTAACCCTAGTGTTTCCCTGCTGTAAACGATACAAAATTGTATTTATGAAGCCGGTCACTTACTGTAATCTGCCCATCTAAATTTTTATAAGGATGTCGGCATGCGGGCGATTACCATTCTGTTATTGTCATATTTTTTAGTGGCCTGTTCGAGCAACTTGAGCAAAGGCAATAATATGATGGAGGCCGAGCAGTTTGATGAAGCGGTTCGCTACTATGAAAAGGCCATGCTGGATGACCCTGGCGATACCGAGGTTGCCACAAAACTGTTTGAAGCCAGAACCCGCATGGTTATGGCTAACTTAATTAAAGTGCGCCTACAGCGCCAATCAAATCAACACCGTGCAGCCGCCATGGTACTAAATCAGAGTTTGCATAATATTAAGCGTTGGAAAATCATCGCCGACAGCGGCGTAAAAGCCACCATTGAAGATGAAGTATTGGAAGGGGGCATCTGGTTAAACAAAGAGCTCACCGCCATCGCCAAACGTAAAGACCACAACGCCTTCTTTTACACCCTTAAGCAATTCAATTACATACTGGATGCCGGTGGCGCCGACAAAACCGTTAATACATACAAGCCTAAGCTATTAAAACAAGGCCAGCAGCAATGCCGTGACTTAAAACGCCAACTTACCCAGCAAAGTTATTACCTGCATAAGGTATGGGTGACCTATTGTGGAGTGTTCGCGGCCAAAGCCAATTATAAATTGGCAAAAGACAGCAGCCGCTATAAACAGCCCAAGATTGCCTATAACCGCTTAAAAATTTCTAAGGCGGCGGGCATTTCGGGCAAACAGATCGCCCATCACATTGAGCGCAACATTAGAAATCACCCATGGTTCAGTGGCGATGCCACCTCATCTATGGCCCTGGTTATGAATGGCCGTATCAATTACTCAGTATCTTCTAAACCCAAAACCTTTACTCGTAAGTTTATGGTTTACGATGAAACCCTGGAATTAGTAAAAGATCCAAAAGACCCTAAAAAGGTTATACGCAAATTAGTGCACCGTAAAAAGGTGCCCAAGGCGGTTAGCTTTAAGGGTAAAGAATATACCGAGGTGTCCTCTCATACTGTATCTGTCAAGGGAACCCTACCCCAAGGTGAAGTGTTGGCGAACCAACAGTCCTCTAAACAAAATCATCTCATTCCAGCGCACACCACTTACTTTAAAGAACAAGGCATCTCGCCGTTAAGAGCAAAATTTAAAAACAAGCAAAGCTGGAAAAACACTATTTCAAATGGATTGGTTAGTAAAATAAAACAAGATTTAGACAAAGCTTGGATTGACCAATTTTGCAGCGACCAAAATATAAAAAAGGGAATGTCTAAAAATGAATACGCGGTTCGCTGCTCTATTTACCAACCCAACCATGGGTTAGTGAATGCCTGGGCTCAAACTGAGTTTTCACTGTCATTGGCGCAACTCGATATAATGTTAGGCCGTGCTAATTAAAAGGGTCATTACCTTGATTCACTAGGTGAGTTAAGCGAGTTCTAATAGATTGGGTTTTGATAAGAGGTGTGCCTCAGGGCTGCCTTCAAACTGTTCTTTAAAGAACTTTCTAAAACTTACCTGGGTTTGAAAGCCCAGTGCTGTTGCTGTTTGGTCAAAATCCATTCCTTTTTGAAACAAACAGATTTTTGCCAGCTCCCTTCTTGCCTGTTTGCACACCTGAGAATATGTGCTGTTTTCAGCGGCTAAACGCTTTTGCAGCCCCCTAGTAGAAATATTCATGGCCTTGGCTAGGCTAGCACTGCTAAAGTTGCCCCCAGGTTGACTCATTAGCTGTGTGATTGCCCTGTAACGAAAACTCTGGTTACGCTTTGTAGCGGCCCAATGCTCAAACGCTTTGGCCATATAAATATTATGCAGGGTATCATTTTGGCTCGCTAACGAGGCCGACAACATACTGCTGGGAAATTCAACAAGTGAAATGGGCGAGTTATAAATAATTTCGCAATTAAACAGGTTTTGATAATCATCAAAGTAATCGGGCTTTGGGTAGTCTAAAAACATCCTAATGGGTTTCACATCTTTAGAAACCGCCTTTTGGAACAGGTCTAATCCATAAGCAAAAAACACCTCACTGGTAAAGCGTCGAGTATATTCTTCACAGGTAGGCTCATAAGGAAAAGCAATCGCCACCGAAGACACTTGAGAGCCTTTATAAACAACCGGGTAAGGAAGTAAACCCAGTATGTGATAGATGCTAACCGTAGCCAATAAACACTCTTCAACGGTTTCGGCGGTGGAGATCAATCTAAAGAAGTCACATAAATTCAGGGCCACCACATTTTTACCAAAGCTCAACCCCATATTCGATTGAGGGTTGTTTTGGAACACAAATTCAACTAAATATGAAAAATACCTAGTTGCTGGATCCCCTTCAATTTCACCCAAACTAAAGTCTTTAAAGGCGATTGGTTTCTTTATAATCGAGGGATCTTTGGTAATGGTATCGAGCAGTAGGCGAAAATATATATCACTTATCATATTCATCCCTTTCAGGTTGGCACCTGATGATTAGCGTATTGTTATTCTTATGGGCATAAATATCCCCTAATTGGCCCAAAAACTCTAGGACAAAGTAGGACGCTATGATTAATTGCGAACACATTAATTGAAACGTTCGCATAGCTTAATCATGTACAGTCGTACAATGAGAAACAATAGAAAAGACATTGGGCGATCACAATTTGGCTTGCCCGGGAATAACGCAAGCCATACTGCAAGGCCAATTATTTAATTCAGAACAGTCCGGTTAAGTGCCTTGCGGCCCAAAACCAGGTAAAGCCATATTAGTTAACACTGGCTAAACTTTTACCAAGCACCCGGTTAACTCTATTTTTTGTGGCGTACACCACAAAGTAGGCACTTTGATCGCTATAGTTCACTACACTTTCTTCAACAAATTCCCACTTAAATTTTGCCGATTGTATACGCTTTTTTGTAGCCTTATCGGTACTGGTTTGAGCCAAACTATCCAGCGTATTTTTAAGCTCTTCATTAATAATGGCAGGGTTTAGTTTTTCTAAATCACTTGTAAACAAGGAGAACGTGCCATTATAGGTACTGGAAATATCGAAAAAACGGGCAGAAATCGCTTCCATCTGAGCATTGGCTAGCAATAACTGCTCGCGCTGCGAGGTGTAGTTGGCTTTGTTTTTTTCTACTAGTTGATAAATATCCGATAAATAAGCTCGGAAATTTCGGCGAATGGACATGTCTATTTCCCAACCAAAATCCTTTGAATAATTCAGTTTTAAAACATGGCTAAACCCTTGCCACTGGCGCATGAGTTCATCACTTTGCTCACCCCCTTCACTTTGGTATTTTTCAAGAAACGTTAATGCTTTTTGTTTGTACTGATCTAGATCCTGCTGATATTTATCACTGCCCTCCGATAGGCCTTTCATGTACAAAGCCGACATGGCCTGACTGGTAAACTGCACATGTTTAAGTAAGGACTCGCTGGCCATAGCAGGAGGAAATGCAAACAACATACTGATGATCACTAGCGTGATACTGCGGACGGGATTCATTTTTACGCTTCTTTTATTATTTTGGTAATTTCACCAGCGTAATATTTAGTCAAGGAGATTACATGACACCAAAGTATGATTACCGGGCGCCAAACGTCAATTTACTGTCACTTATTAACTGAAAACAGAACTAAACCCAAACATCTGGTTAATTAACAACCAAAACCCTTAAAGATATTCCCTATGCCGCCCTTTTAGCCCCCACTAGGCTAATGGCAGCATTTGAGGTTAACGCCATGGGCAGGCTTGTTTGAGTATTGTTAGCCACAAGTAACTCCAAAGCCAAGTGCGTAACAGGCGTCTCATCAGCATTACGTACCTTCACGTCACACAGGTTTGCAGCATAATCCTTATTAGGTGTATTGCCTAAACTAGGCTGGACCCTCTCAATGAGCTGCCTGGCATTGTGAGCGTCCATAACAATAGCTGAAATCCCCAGCACCCCATTAGTATGCTCACAAGCCTCTTTAAAAGGCACTCGCACCTCTACGGGTGTGAGGTCTTCTATTAAAAACGGCAATGCTCTATCAATGGGGCCACCTAAGCGCCAGGAGGCTATTTTACCGTCGGCCCGTTGCCTTGAAAATGATTGTACAGGTGTTACCCCCATACCCTGCTGCGCCATATTACTTAAAGATTTATCTAAATCATCACAACGCAAACACATATCTTTTAAACCAATGGGGCCACCAAACCAAAACAGAAACCTGGGTGTTAATCCGGGTCGTATTTTTTCTAATAGTGTTAACAAACCCAATGAATATAGAAACTTAAATAAGCCTCTTACTTTAGATGAAATGGGGGTGGTTAATTCTATATAGGTACCATCCTTAAAAAATATTAAGGCATTATGCACTGGGCCATTAACGCCCCCTATCTGAACTTGAAACCCCAACTCGCGAAAATTCTTTATGGATTCATTAAGGTCATTCACAATAATCACAACGTGATCTAGGCTAACTTTGTTTTTTTGTGTATTTAGATCCAATGCTGTTTCCCCTGCCGGCACTGTTTTCTATAGCACTCACCAAAGTTTCAAAAAATGACTAAAGCGAGCCCATGAATTTAATAGTATTCAGCTTAATAATGCAAAAGAGAAAGGGAAAGAGAAAGCTTTAACATTGTACGCTTAGTAAAAGGCAGGGCCTGCCCAACGTCACTCATAACTCAAGCCAACCACTAAACTTCTAACTCGCGCTGCAATTGCAATACAACCTTCATTACCTCAGCGACTTCCTTGGTATCAACTAAAAGGGTTGGATTTTGTATTTTTATTTCACCATTAATAAACATTTCATGGCGCGCTTGTTCTTGTTGGAAATGACTAAGAGTTTTGGCAATACTGGAGGAACTGGTGCCCGGAATAGGATACCCCTTGGCAATATCACTAAGCTCTGCAAATGATGGCAGGGGCGTATCAAAGCGTTCTGCATATTCGTGGTTAAAATTAAGCACATCCATCGCCTGGGCGCTGCGCTGGCTGACCAGTGACGCCGTTTGGCCAGACAGGCGGTTGGTCTCTAACAAATCATTTCCGACCTTAATAATATCGTTCTGACGTTGCGCCTGTAGTGCTTCACTACGGTCTAGAAGCTGATGCATTTCGGCCGCTAATGCAGGGGCTTTTACAAGCGTATCAACAGTTTCCCGAGCGGTATTGAGATAGTAGTTAAACCGCACCGCTGAATAAAAATCATGCACGGTGCTCTCCCCTACCCCAACGCCCATTCCCAGGGTGTAATTTAATACACTGGCTTGCTGCGGTGAAAAAGTTGAATCAATGCGCTCTTTCATTGAAGTAAAATCGGCGGCAAGAGATTGAGCCAGCCTACTGCTTTGTAAACCAGACAGGTCTAACGCTTGGTCTAGATCAGCTTGTGCCATTTGCTGAATAAGAGGGTTTAGCAATGGCCTTTGTACATTGATTGCTGCAACCTTCTGTATACTCTGAGGCTTGTGTATTATCTCGTAGCCTTGCTGCTGTAACGACAATGCTTGATCATTAATATTAGAAAACTCAATGGTGGTTACCAGTGGCCGTCGAGCCTCGTTGTTTTCATAGGATAGGGCCGCGGCTTGAAGGTCTGGGTTGTCGCTTGCGTGGGCACGAGCCAATGTTTCTTGCCGAGTGGTTGAGTCTAACCCCGAAAAGTAGCCCTGCATTTGCAACATTGCACTGGCTTTGCCACTGCCTGAAAAGCGAGATAAACGGGAGTTTGTTGTATTGGCCGACTCACTGGCTTCAGCAGGTGCTAAAGGCGTTTGGTTTGAAGACTGAGCTGTAGACGAGGGCACTAAGGGCCGTGACGCCAATACGGCTTGAAAATGTGACGATGCTGACAATATTGAAACCATTCTCCCCTCCTAGACTGGCTTTGCTGCACATGCCAAATAAGTATAAAGCCCTACCCTAAGACAACTTCAAACCCACTGACCTATCGGCAATTAAAAGCCGTATAGGTTATGACAGTGTATCGGCAATGGAGGAAATATATTTAATGCAGGAAGGCAAAAGTACTCCCCACAAATATTACCGGGGTAGGCCATTGTGAGATGGGGAGATTTACGAATCCAATCGTTTAGGCCTAATCTAGCGAAACCCCACATTTAAAGACTTAAATGTGGGGTTTCGCGTATTCAGGGGAAGCTGAACGATTGCCCCACTCTAACCACTAGGCCTTCAGGTTAGATGGTTTTTGGGAATGCGCATCCTCAATAACCATTTGATAGCGGTGGCGGAATTCACCCACAATAACAGTGGCGGTTAATATGCATATGGCGATAAGTACGTTCATGGTGAATCCTCTTAGTTTAGCTGGCAAACCTGTATTGGCTGGCCTAAGTCATAGTGACTTGTTATTTACAAGTGTCACCTTACCCCTGTAACTTGCTTTTTACAAGTGACCATGTGAAAATAGTTTCATCACTTAAGAATAAAAGCACTTGGCCGCTTTATAAGCGCCCTATTAAAGGTGCATATCGCTTAAACGCGAGGGGATAAATATGGCCAATACACTAGATTTTAGATCCGACTGCCCCTTAGCCAGTGCGCTGGATGTACTGGGTGACAAGTGGTCGTTGCTGATTATTCGAGACTTGGCGCAAGATAAACGCACCTATGGTGAACTAGAAAAATTAGAGGAAAATATCACCACCAACATACTGGCCGATCGCCTTAAAAAGCTGGTGGCATTTCAGATAATAGAAAAGTCCTTGTATCAGGAAAAACCCAAGCGCTACCACTACCTTCTTACCCATAAGGGCTTAGCATTACTGCCCATTTTGCGTGATTTTGCCAACTGGGGGCATGAACACTTATGCAATAACGAGAACTGCCTGGTTTAAACCAATTAATTGTTGAGGGCTAACATAGCGACAACCCAAATTAAGGGCTTAAATATAGGTAAGTGTGTGTATTTGGAGAAAGGCAAAACCTAAACACGCAGCCTTCCTATATTAGGATATCAATCTAAATTCGGTTTGGAGTTCAGCGCTATAAAAAATTCACTTCCTTTACCTGATGATAATAAATTGTCTGTTACGTATCGAGTTGAGTCAGGTTGCCTGGGGCCTGATGGAACGAACCATGTAGATAAATTTTGTGACTTTGCCCAAAAGAGTATTCAATCTCTTGATTCAGACTACATTGCCTGGAATATCGTACCCAGAAGCAATAAAAATTTGCCTGAAATGCAGTACAGCGCAATTGGAAAAAACATGAATCACTCTCAAGCCGATAAATACCTGGCGGTATTTGGCAAAAGCCTCGATGAATTCGAGATTCACTTAAGTGATAAATTGGCAGCCTTAATCAATGAGTATATGGGCCATTGAAAATAACCCCTTTTTAATGCCCTTACTGCTATTTAGTTGGGGTTTTAACAATAAAAAGGAATATAACGCCATACTCAGTATTCCGAGAATAAGCTCAACCATCAAACTCCACAGCGGAATTCACACAGTTAAATAACGGCCATCAAAAAATTGCGATGGCCATGCCGTATTTAATGCCCTAGAACATCAGTGGGATGTTTCTTAGCCATCTTTGCCGCTTTCTTTTCTTTTGCGGTTAAAAGAGGCTTCTTTTTAGCATTCTTTTTACTGTCTTGTCCTTTGCTCATAATATTTTTCACCCGTTGTAACGTCATAAACCTAAGGCCAGTTTAAGCCAACCTAAGGGCGGTTGTTACCAGCGACTTTCATTCAAACAGCCAAGTCAGTGTGTAACCCTAATAGTATGGTTCATAGGCGAACAATAGATAGGAATGGCTTATATTAGCTAGTTCTATCAGCATT